>Ga0070734_10001164_pt1 | contig 41171 bp, 34 predicted proteins | sample Coa_R1_8_FD_66444 | JGI IMG/M metagenome (GOLD analysis project Ga0070734, IMG submission 66444) | Surface soil microbial communities from Centralia Pennsylvania, which are recovering from an underground coalmine fire - Coalmine... | ecosystem: Environmental > Terrestrial > Soil > Unclassified ...
GAGGAGCCCTCGCTTCCCGAGCTCGATGAGGAATTCTGCAAGTCCTTTGCCGTCAATGAGGGCGGCATCGCCAAGCTGCGCGAGGAGGTGGCCGAGAACATGCGCCGCGAGCTCGACAACGCGCTCCGCAATCGCAACAAGAGCGCGGTGCTCGAGCAGCTCTACGCAGCGAACACGCTCGATGTGCCGAACGCGCTGCTCGAGACGCAGATCCGCGACATGCAGGTGGAGATCATGCGCCGCGCCGGCACCCAGGACGTCTCCAAGGCGCCGGCGCGCGAGCCGCTGATCGAGCCGGCGCGCCGGCGCGCGACGCTGGGTCTTCTGATCGCCGAGCTCATCCGCCGCGAGGGCATCAAGGCAGACCCGCAGCGCGTGAATGCTCGTCTCGATGAGGTGGTCGCCTCGTACGGCGAGGCCGCGGCGATGAAGCGCGCCTATCTGCAGGATGCCAATGCGATGCGACAGATCGAGGGGCTCGCCCTCGAGGATCAGGTGGTCGAGTGGATCCTCGCGCACGCCAAGACGCGCGAGCGGCACTCGAGCTTTCGCGAGGTCATGAATTTCGAGGGTTGAGGCTGACCGATGAGGCCCGCTCTTGAATATGGAAAGGCTTGAATATGGAAAGGGCGTCCCCACGACCCCTCCAGGAGGTTCTTCGATGACGACTCGAGCTCTCAATCTGGTGCCGATGGTGGTCGAGCAGACCGCGCGCGGCGAGCGTGCTTATGACATCTACTCGCGCCTGCTCAAGGAGCGGGTGGTGTTTGTCGTCGGTCCGGTCGAGGACTACATGGCGAATCTGGTGGTGGCGCAGCTGCTGTTCCTGGAATCCGAGAATCCGGAGAAGGACATCGCGCTGTACATCAATTCCCCGGGCGGCTCGGTGAGCGCGGGGCTCGCGATCTACGACACGATGCAGTTCGTCAAGCCCGACGTGAGCACGATCTGCGTGGGCCTTGCGGCCTCGATGGGGGCGGTGCTGCTGGCGGGCGGAATGAAGGGCAAGCGCTACTCGCTGCCGAATTCCAAGATTATGATCCATCAGCCCTCGGCGGGCTTTCAGGGCCAGGCCTCCGACATCGACATCCATGCGCGCGAGGTGATGGAGACCAAGGAGCGCCTCAACCGCATCCTCGCCAAGCACACCGGGCAGTCGATCGAGCGCGTCAAGCAGGACAGCGACCGGGACAACTTCATGACCGCGGAGGCGGCCCGGGCGTACGGCCTGATCGATTCCATGCTGGAGAAACGCGGTGAGCTGCCGATAAAGGGTTAAAGGCCTCGCGCGGGCCTCCCAGAGAGGTCGTCCAGCCCCCGCACACCGCCTCATGGTTCCCACGAGGACCCGGGTCACAGTCCTGTACTTCCGTTCCTTTGCGTGGGGTCGGCCGGGTGCTATATAGTCGGTATCGAGCTGTGCCTCGCGGGAATACTGCGGGTACGGTCAACTTGAGGACAGCATGAGCGAAGATTCGCGCGGCAAACATGATGACGGCAAGCTGTTGTACTGCTCGTTCTGTGGGAAGAGCCAACACGAAGTTCGAAAGCTGATCGCCGGCCCCTCGGTATTCGTCTGTGACGAGTGCGTCGAGCTGTGCAACGACATCATCCGCGAGGAGCTCGAAGAGCGCGCGGAGCGCACCCGGGACAAGCTCCCGAAGCCGCAAGAGATCAAGAAGGTATTGGATGAATACGTGATCGGCCAGGAGCGCGCCAAGCGCGTGCTCTCGGTCGCGGTCTACAACCACTACAAGCGCCTGCAGACGCGCAGCGCCGAAGCGGTGCGCTCGCGCGATGAGGTCGAGCTCGCCAAGAGCAACATCCTTCTGATCGGCCCGACGGGCTCGGGCAAGACGCTGCTCGCCGAGACGCTCGCGCGGCTCCTCAACGTCCCCTTCACCATCGCGGATGCGACCACGCTCACCGAGGCGGGGTACGTCGGCGAGGACGTCGAGAACATCATTCAGAAGCTTTTGCAGAAGTGCGACTACGACGTCGAGAAAGCGCAGACCGGCATCGTCTACATCGACGAGATCGACAAGATCTCGCGCAAGTCCGACAACCCCTCGATCACCCGCGATGTGTCGGGCGAGGGCGTGCAGCAGGCGCTTCTGAAGCTCATCGAGGGCACGATCGCCTCGGTCCCGCCGCAGGGTGGCCGCAAGCACCCGCAGCAGGAGTTCCTGCAGGTCGACACGACCAATATCCTCTTCATTTGCGGCGGTGCGTTTGCCGGTCTCGAGAAGATCATCATGAACCGCACCCACAAGAGCGGCATCGGCTTCGTCGCCGAGGTGCGCGAGCAGAACGCCCGCCCGCACGGCAACGACGTGTTCCACGACACCGAGCCCGAGGATCTGATCAAGTACGGTCTGATTCCCGAGTTCGTCGGCCGCCTGCCGGTGGTCGCGACGCTCGAGGAGCTCGATGAGGATGCGCTCATCAGCATCCTGCTGCAGCCGAAGAACGCGCTCACCAAGCAGTACCGCAAGCTCTTCGACATGGAGGGTGTCGAGCTCGACTTCCGCGAGGACGCGCTGCGCTCCGTCGCCCGCAAGGCCATGCAGCGCAAGACCGGCGCGCGCGGATTGCGAACCATTTTGGAGAATGTGCTGCTCGATACCATGTACGATCTGCCCTCCTTGAGGAACGTACAGAAGGTCGTGGTGGACGAGCAGGTGATCGAGGGCCAGACCAAACCGTACATCGTTCATCGGACGGAGGAGACTCGTTTGGTGGCGCCCGTCGAGGAGCAGCGTCGCCCCACCGGCTCGGACCACCTGTAAGGTGGAACCTCCGAGTACTTCAGCCAACAGGTTCGCCTTGAAACGCAGGTCGGCGGCCGCATCAATGTTGGTCGTGACACCTAAGCCCGAACACACGAGAGGCGTACCGCGTGAGTGACGAACCCGTAATCGATGTCCCCAATGTGACCCCCGCTCGGGCCGGCATGCCCGTGCTGCCGCTGCGTGATGTGGTCGTTTATCCGCACATGGTGATCCCGCTGTTCGTCGGCCGGGAAAAATCCATCGTCGCACTCGACCTGGCCATGAAGGCCGACAAGCGCATCCTGCTGGTCGCGCAGAAGCAGGCGGATGTCGATGACCCGAAGGGCGAGGATCTGTACCGGGTCGGCACCGTCGCCACGATTCTGCAGCTTCTCAAGCTTCCGGACGGCACGGTCAAGGTGCTCGTCGAGGGGGTCGATCGGGCGAGCATCGAGAAGCTCACCGAGGGTGATTTCTTCTCCGCCGAAGTGACTCCATTGCCCGATCTCGAGCGCTACGAGGAGCGCGAGATGGACGTGCTCACCCGCTCGGTGATCACGCAGTTCGAGCAGTACGTGAAGCTCAACAAGAAGGTGCCGCCCGAGATCCTCACCTCGCTCGCCGGCATCGAGCAGGCCGGCAGGCTCGCCGACACCGTCGCCGCGCACATGTCGCTCAAGCTCTCCGAGAAGCAAAAGGTCCTCGAGATCCCCGACGTGCGCAAACGCCTCGAGCACATGCTCGCCGTCATCGAGGGCGAGATGGACGTGCTGCAGATCGAGAAGCGCATCCGCGGCCGCGTCAAGCAGCAGATGGAGAAGAGCCAGCGCGAGTACTACCTCAATGAGCAGATGAAGGCGATCCAGAAGGAGCTCGGCGAGCTCGACGAGGCGCCGAACGAGATCGGCGAACTCGAGAAGCGCATCAAGGCCGCCGGCATGCCGAAGGAGGCGCGCGAGAAGGCGAACTCCGAGCTCGCGAAGCTCAAGCTGATGTCACCGATGTCGGCCGAGGCGACCGTGGTGCGCAACTTCATCGACTGGCTGGTGAAGGCGCCCTGGAAGAAGCGCAGCAAGGTGCATCTGGATATCGCGGCCGCGGAGAAGGTGCTCGAGGCCGATCACTACGGGCTCGAGAAGGTGAAGGAGCGCATCGTCGAGTATCTCGCCGTGCAGCAGCGGGTGAAGAACCTGCGCGGTCCGATCCTGTGTCTGGTGGGGCCGCCGGGCGTCGGCAAGACCTCGCTCGGTCAGAGCGTCGCCCGCTCGACCAACCGCAAGTTCGTGCGCATGTCCTTAGGGGGTGTGCGCGATGAGGCGGAGATTCGCGGCCACCGCCGCACCTACATCGGCTCGATGCCGGGCAAGATCATCCAGAATCTCGCGAAGTGCGGGGTGCGCAACCCGCTGTTCCTGCTCGATGAGGTCGACAAGATGTCGACGGACTTTCGCGGCGATCCGTCCTCGGCGCTGCTCGAGGTGCTGGATCCCGAGCAAAACAGCACCTTCAACGATCATTACCTCGAGGTGGATTTCGATCTCTCCGAGGTGATGTTCGTGTGCACCGCGAACAGCCTGAACATCCCGGCACCGCTCCTCGATCGCATGGAGGTCATTCGCATTCCGGGCTACACCGAGGATGAGAAGACCAACATTGCGCGCCGCTATCTGTTGCCGAAGCAGATGAAGCAAAACGGGTTGAAGCCCGAGGAGCTCGTGGTCGCCGATCAGGCGATCCAGGACATGATCCGCTTCTATACGCGTGAGGCGGGCGTGCGCAACCTCGAGCGCGAGCTCTCGAAGATCTCGCGCAAAGCGGTCAAGCATCTGCTCCTGCACCCGAACGACAAGGTCGTGACGATCAACTCGAAGAGCCTCGATACCTATCTCGGTGTGCGCCGCTTTCGCTACGGCAAGGCGGAGGAGAGCAACCGCGTCGGCCAGGTCACCGGGCTCGCCTGGACCGAGGTCGGCGGCGAGCTGCTCACCATCGAGGCGGCCGTGGTGCCCGGCAAGGGCAAGCTCACCCACACCGGTCAGCTCGGCGAGGTGATGCAGGAGTCGATCCAGGCGGCGATGACCGTGGTGCGCAGCCGCTCCGCGGTGCTCGGCGTCGAGACCGATTTCTATCAGAAGTCGGACGTGCACATTCACGTGCCCGAGGGGGCGACCCCGAAGGACGGCCCGAGCGCCGGCATCGGCATGTGCACCGCGCTCATCTCCGCGCTCACCAAGATCCCGGTGCGCTCCGATGTGGCGATGACCGGAGAGATCACGCTGCGCGGGGAAGTGCTCCCGATCGGGGGCTTGAAAGAGAAACTGCTCGCAGCGCATCGGGGCGGGATCACCACGGTCTTGATCCCCGATGACAACGTCAAGGATCTCGCGGAGATCGCCGACAACATCAAGGAGAAGCTCGACATCCGCCCGGTGAAGTGGATCGACGAGGTGCTGCAGGTCGCGCTCACCCACGCTCCGACGCCGCTCGCGACGGATGGGGGCAAGACGGCCGAGGCGATCGCCGCGGAGAAGCCGCGGCGCAAGTCGCCGCGCGGCAAGAGTCCGGTGCACGCACACTAGGGGGCGGTGCACACTCGCTCCGAGGTCGGCACGGGCCACCTGAGCCCGGCACCGGGCATCTGAGCCGGCATGGACAAGCTGCGGCTGCCTCGGTATGCTTCCGCGCCTCTTCCAGGGGGGTGCTTAGCTCAGCTGGTAGAGCGTCGCCTTTACACGGCGAGGGTCGGGGGTTCGATCCCCTCAGCACCCACCAGCATGCGGAGTGGTAGTTCAGCTGGTTAGAATACCGGCCTGTCACGCCGGGGGTCGCGGGTTCGAGTCCCGTCCACTCCGCCAATTTTCTCTGGAATGACGGCCCGGGCCGCGGCGTGTTGCCGGTAGCGGCACGGATGAGCGCGTCTTGGGATTTCTAGGCCATGTTGCAATCGATTCACGACAAGATTTCCGGCTGGTTCGCCTACGTCATGCTGGGGGCCATCGGCCTCGTGTTCGTGTTCTGGGGCATCAACTGGACGCTCTCGACGCCCAACTACGCCGCGAAGGTGAACGGCGTCGAGATCTCGAGCAACGAGGTGCGCCAGGCCTACCAGCAGCGGCTCGCGCAGGTGGAGCGCCAGCGCGGCGACACGCCGCTCGATGAGAGCGAGCGCAACGCCATCAAGAAGCAGGTGCTCGATGAGTTCGTCAACAGCGAGGCGCTCGTCACGCGGGAGGATGAGCTCGGCTACCGGGTGAGCGATCAGGACGTGCTCGCGGCGATGGCGCAGATCCCCGCGCTGCAGAATAACGGCAAGTTCGACCCGACGCATGCCGCGGCCATCCTGCGCTCCCAGGGCCGCTCGCTCGCCGAGATCGAGGGCTACTTCAAGCACGATCTGAAGCTGCGCCAGCTCGACACCGCGCTCGGCGCCTCCAGCTTCGTGACCAAGACCGAGGTCAAGCACCTCGAGGCGCTGATGCGCCAGCAGCGCGAGATCCGCTGGATCACGCTGCCGGCGGCGAAGTATGCGGCCACCGCGACGCCGAGCGATGCCGACCTCAAGGCGTACTACGAGGCGCATAAAGCCGACTACATGACCCCCGAGACGGTGAACCTGCGCTACGTCGAGGTGAACCTCAACGAGCTGGCCGCGCAGGTGCCGATCGACGAGGCGAAGGTGCGCGCCTATTACGAGGAGCAGAAGGCCAAGACGCCCGAGCAGTTCATGCAGCCGGAGAAGCGCCACCTCGCGCACATCCTGCTGCAGGTGAGCGATTCGAAGGAGGATGCAGCCGTCAAGGCGAAGGCCGAGGCGCTCGCGAAGCGCGCGAAGGAAGGTGAGGACTTCGCCAAGCTTGCGCAGGCCAACTCGCAGGATCCGGGCTCGGCCGGCAAGGGAGGCGATCTCGGGTGGGCGGAGCGCAAGGCCTATGTGGCCGAGTTCGCCAATGCGGCCTTCTCGATGAAGGACGGGGAGATCTCCGCTCCCATCAAGACGCAGTTCGGCTACCACATCATCAAGGTCGAGGGCATCCAGCCGCCGAGCACCAAGACGTTCGAGGAGGCCCGTGCCGAGCTCGAGAACGATTATCGGCGCACCGAGGCCGAGCGCCTGTTCAACGATGCACAGGACCGGCTCGCGGACGCTGCACTGCAGAGCGGCACCGACATTGCGAGCGCCGCGCGCAAGGCCGGCCTCACGGTGCATGAGATCGACAACTTCAGCCGCACGGAGGGTGGCGGCGAGCTTGGCAAGGTGCCGGCCGTGCTGCAGGCGGCCTTCAGCCAGGACGTGCTCGATGGCCACCTCTCCTCGATGATCGAGGTCGACAAGGGGCGCGGGGTCGTCCTGCAAGCGAGCGATCACAAGCTCCCGGCCCAGAAGCCGCTCGAGGCGGTCCGCGATCAAGTCGTCGCCGCTTGGAAGAGGCAGCGCGGCGCCGAGCTCGCGCAGGCAGCCGCCCACGATGCGGTCAAGGCCCTCGAGGGCGGCAAGCCCTGGGACAGCGTCGCGCAAGGGCTCGGCGAGAGCCCGCCGGCGCCGAAGTTCGTGAGTCGCAGCGAGGCGAGCGTGCCCATGTCGGTCCGACGCGATGCCTTCGATGCGCCCAAGCCCGAGGGCAAGCCCGTGTACTCGAGCGTCCTCCTCGACAACGGCGATGCGGCGGTGCTCGAGCTCACGGCCGTGCGGGAGGACCCGAGTGCGCAGGGGGTCGCTCCCGAGGCGCAGCTCAAGCGAGAGTTCGCCCAGGTCACCTCAGCGACCGAGGCGCAGGCCTACCAGGCCGCGGCCCGCGCCGATGCGAAAGTGCAGCTCAACCTGCCGGCACTCGACTGAGCCGGGGCCTGGGCGCGCGCACCCCCGTCATCCCCCACCGCGATCCATCCTTTGAGCGCGCTGCTGCATCAGTTCACCGACTGGTACCTGTCGATGCTCGACACGGGCGGCTACTGGCTGATCGCCGGGCTGATGGCGCTCGAGAGCACGATCGTGCCGATCCCGAGCGAGACCATCATCGCGCCGGCCGCCTATATCGCCCACACCCGCGGGCACCTCTCGCTCGCCGGTATCGTGCTCGCCGGGACGCTGGGCTCCTACGCCGGGGCCGCGCTCATGTACTGGGCCGCCCGCGGGTTGGGGCGGCCGCTCGTGATGCGCTTCGGGCCGTACGTCGGGCTCCCCGCGCGCAAGATCGAGCTCGCCGAGCGTTGGTCTGCACGGTTCGGCTGGGCGGGGGTGTTTTTCTCGCGCCTGCTGCCGGTGATCCGGCATCTGATCGGAATCCCGGCCGGCATCCTCGAGCTCGATTTTCGCTGGTACACGCTCGCGACGCTCGCCGGCTCGCTCCTGTGGTGTTCGGTGCTGGCCGCCCTTGGCGCCTCGCTCGGCGCGCACCCCGAGCTCATCCAGGGGTCGCTGCGCCGGTTCGTGTTGCTCGTGCTCGGCGCGTGCGTGCTGCTCGCAGCTCTCTACTACCTGTTCGTCGAGCGCGCCGCACGGCGCAGTGCGCCGCCGCGCTGAGAGGGTTCGCGGCGCATCGACCGCAGCCTCACATCGTGCGGGTCCCGCAGCCCCGCTCTCGGGGCCACAACCCCGCTTGTCAGGTCGGTGGAGCTGCGGGGGTCAGGTCGGCGGAGCTGCCGGGGGGGATGCGGGCGGCTGGGGCGGCTGGGGCGGCTGGGGCGGCTGCGGCGGCGGCGGGGGCGCGTACTGACCCGGTGCGGGGCTGCCCGCGCTGAGCGTCGGGAGCCTGGAAAAAATCGCCGCCGTCGCCTCGTTGATGTGGGCCTCGGCGCGGGGCCCCGTCAGATTCGATGCCGTGACGCTGACTGCGCCATGCCAGATGGGCTTGCGGGCCCGCGCGTCGAAGAAGTCGACCGCGATGCGGGTCTCGTCGTACACCCAGGGCTCATCGTATCCCCACCAACCGCGTCGCCAGCCCCAGCCCCAGCCGGCGCCCCAGCCGGCGTAGGCCTGATCGATCACCTGACGCGTACCGATTGCATAGCCGATGACGCAGTCGGCCTGATTGCGGGGCACCTCGGGGATTCCACGGGCATACATCTGCCCCTGGATGGCCACGCGCACCCGGTCGCCGTTCAGCGGGTTGCCGAAGGCCGCATGCTCGCCGCCGGCCCTCTGATCGGCAAATGCGAACGAACGGCAGCTGGCGACCGAGTATCCGGGTGCTTGATCCACCGTCACCGGCAGGGTGCTGCAGGCGGCGAGCGCAGCAGCCAGCAGCGCGAGGGCCGCAGCACGGCAAAGGGTACGACTTGACATGATCTCGCTCCTGTATCCGCGCATTGGACGCAACTTGGCCGCCACCCGCTTACAACGGCACTCGGGCGCGCCGGTTGACGCGACCGACGGTCGATTGCGAATGATGACGATGGCCATGATCTGGAGCGGGCACTAACTCTTGTCCGCTGCACCGTCATCTTCGCCGGGAAAGCTCATGGCGACCGAGCTGAAGCCGCCATCGACATAGGTGACCTCGCCGGTGATGCCCGAGGCCAAGTCGGAGCACAGGAAGGCGGCTGTATTGCCGACGTCCTCGATCGTGACGTTGCGGCGGATCGGCGCGACCGCGGCGACGTGCGAGAGCATGCGCCGCAAGCCGGGGATGCCCGCTGCGGACAGCGTCTTGATCGGCCCGGCCGAGATCGCGTTCACACGCACGCCCTGCGGCCCGAGGTCTGCGGCGAGGAAGCGCACGTTGGCCTCGAGGCTCGCCTTGGCGAGACCCATGACGTTGTAGCCGGGGAGCGAGCGCACCGCACCCAGGTAGCTCAGGGTGACGATGGCCGCGGCGCGACCCTGCATGAAGGGGAGCGACGCGCGCGCGAGCGCCGTCAGACTGTAGCTCGAGATGTCGTGCGCCACGCGAAAGGCTTCCCGGCGGGTCGCCTCGAGGAAGGTGCCGGTGAGCGCCTCGCGCGGCGCGAAGGCGACGGCGTGCACCAGGATGTCGAAGCTTTGCCAGTGTGTGCGCAGGTGCGCGAAGCCACGCTCGATGTCCTCATCGCTCGCCACGTCCATCGGGAAGGTGAGCTTCGAGCCGAGCTCGAGGGCGAGCGGCTGCACGCGCTCGGTCATGCGTTCGATGTGCGAGAAGGCGAGCTCGGCGCCCTCGCGATGCATCGCCTGGGCGATACCCCAGGCGATTGAGCGGTCGGTTGCGAGCCCGACGATCAGCGCGCGCTTACCCTTGAGAAAGGCCATGCGGTCCCCTTCGAGTCGATGGGCCTCGATGGTACCGTGCGGCGCGCCCGGGCGCCCGTCCCAGCCGTTGCGCCTCTCCCCAAGCCGGGCGCTGCTCCCAAGGCTCCACCCGGTCGCGGGCGGCTTCAGCCCTGGCGGGAGGAGTCGACGTACATGACGAGCCGCTGGCCCGCGCGGATCTGGTGGTGCGCGTTGATGCCGTTCCAGCTCTTGAGCTGCGTCACCGAGACCTGGAACTGTCGCGAGATGCTGTAGACCGTGTCTCCGCGGCGCACCGTGTAGAGCACGCGCCGTCCGGTGTGCAGGCCCTCGCCGCGGAATTGCCGTGTGCTCACCTTGATGATGAGCCGCTGGCCCTTGATGAGCGGATCGCTCGGGCCGAGATTGTTGAGCCGCGCGAGCGTGCTCGGCGACATCCCGTGACGGCGCGCGATGCTGTAGAGCGTCTCCCCCGCACGCACGCGGTAGACGATCTGATGCGCATGGCGCGGCAGGTCCCTCTCGGGCCGGTCGACCCGCGCCGCTGCGAGCAGTACCTTGTCAGGCAGCTGTCCGCTGATCTCCGGAATCTTCAGCGTATCGCCGGGGTGCACCTTGCCCCCCGCCAGATCGTTGATCTTGGCGATGACGCTCGCCGAGCAGCCCGAGTCGCGCGCAATCGTCGCGAGCGTCTCGCGCTTGCCCACCTCGTGCAGCGCATAGCGCACGCGATCCTCGGGTCCAAGCGTCTTCAGCGCGGCCTCGAACGCATCGGCGCTGTCGATCGGCACGAGCAGCCGGTGCGGACCGTCGGGGTCGGTCGCCCAGCGGTTGTAGCCGGGATTGAGGGCGATCAGGTCGTCATAGCTCGTGCTGGCGAGGCGCGCGGCGATCTTCAGATCGATCTGCGAGCCGGTCTCGATCACGGCGAAGTAGGGCTCGTTCGGAATCGGCGCGAAGTCGAGGCCGTAGCGCTCGGGCTCGGCCATGAGGCGCTTCATCGCGAGGAGCTTCGGCACGTAGGCGCGTGTCTCGGCCGGCAGATTCAGGTGCCAGAAGTCGGTCGGCTTGCCGTGCGCCTCGTTGAACTCGATCGCGTGCTGCACGGCGAGCTCGCCCACATTGTAGGCGGCGATGGCGAGCAGCCAGTCGCCGTTGAACTGATCGTGCAGCGCCTGCAGGTAATCGAGCGCGGCGCGCGTCGACTCGATCACGTCGCGCCGCCCGTCGTACCACCAGTTCTGCTTGAGGCCAAAGCGCCGGCCCGTGTCGGGAATGAACTGCCATAGCCCGGCGGCGCGGCTCACCGAGTAGGCGAAGGGCTCGTAGGCGCTCTCGACCACCGGCAAGAGGGCGAACTCGAGCGGCATGCCGCGCGACTCGATCTCGGTGATGACGTGATAGAGATAGCGCTGCCCGCGCTGAAACACCCGCTCGAGATAGTCGGGGTTGTGCTGAAACCAGGCGAGCTGCTCGTCGATCGCGGGCTCTTGCACCTCGTCAAATGCAAACCCGGCGCGCATGCGCTCGAACAGGTCGTCGTAATCCTCCCCATTGTGATGCTGCCACTCGCTCGGCAACGACATCGTGGGCGTCGCGCCACTGACCGCCGGCGGCACCTCGGTCGGTGTGGTCGGAGGGGGGGTGATCGGAACGATGGGCTTTTTTTCGGCCGCAGTCGGCCGATGCGCGCACCCCGCGAGGGCACCGAGCCCGGCGAGCAGCAGGGGTGCGAGGTTGTGCAGTGCGAGGCGGCGCAGCGGGCTCAACGGAATTGATCCTTCCAGGCGCGCAGCGCGCCGAAGACTTCGGCGCTCTGGGGCAACGCCGCGCCGGTGTGCGCTTCGGCGGCCGCCTTCACCGCGGGCACCTCGCAGCGCAAAAACGGGTTGACCTTGATCTCGAGGGCGAGCGTCGAGGGCAGGCTCGGGGTGCCGTTCGCGCGCAGCGCCTGCACGCGGTCGCGGTAGGCCTGCGTGTCCCGGTTATCGGGCTCGACGGTGAGGGCGAAGCGCAGGTTTGCGGCGGTGTACTCGTGGCCGCAGAACATCCGGGTCTCGGCGGGAAGGGCCTTGAGGCGCCCGAGTGATGCATTCATTTGTGGTGCCGTGCCCTCGAACATGCGACCGCAGCCCGCGCTGAACAGCGTGTCGCCGCAGAACAGCGCCCCATGACCCTGGAAAGCGATGTGGGTGAGGGTATGTCCGGGCACGTGCAAAATATCGAATCCAAGTCCCAACTCCGGCAACTCGACGCGCTCGCCGTCGGCGACCGTGCGGGTGCACAGCAAGATGCGGCCGTCGTTCGGCCCGATGATGGGAACGGGGCCGAGGTCGGCGAGCTCGGACACCCCACCGATGTGGTCGGCATGATGGTGAGTGAGCAGAATTGCGGCTAAGCTCGCGCCGCTGCGCTTGAGCTCCTCGATCACCGGCGCGGCGTCGCCGGGGTCGACCGCCACCAGGTGATTCGGGCGGCGCGGCGAGTCGATGAGCCAGATATAGTTGTCGGCAAAGGCGCGGACCGGACGAACGCTCAAAGGTGCGGATAAGTGCGTCATTTTGCAGCGAATTTAACCTGTAACCTGAGAGCTCCGCTAGTAAAATCCATGTCAGACCCTCGAGCAACCTGAAGGCGGCGATGCAGGGCACTACCGCAATGCAGTGGTTCGAGACGCCCCTGGGCGAGCGCGTGCTGCGCGAGGAAGCGGCGATGGCGACCTTCGCGCTCGAGGACGTGTTCGGCTTCGAGCTGCTGCAGCTCGGCACGTGGGGGCCGACCCGGCACCTGCTCGCAGCCGCCCGCACCCAGCACACGACGCTGCTCGCGCCCGAGCTCGAGGCGGCGGCCGTCACGCTGTGCGCCCCCTTGACCTCGCTCCCCTTCGCCTCCGACTCGATCGATGCCGTGGTGCTCGCCCATACGCTCGAGCTGGTCGAGGACCCTTACGCGGTGCTGCGCGAGGCGGAGCGGGTGCTGTGCGCGGAAGGGTGCCTTCTGATCTGGGGATTCAATCCTTGGAGCGGCTGGGGCGTGCGCCACAGCTTTGCCCGGCACATGCGCCGTCGCGACTTCCCGCCGCAGGTGCGCCGGCTCCTGAGCGAGCGGCGGCTGCGCGACTGGGTGTCGCTGCTCGATTTCGAGATCTCGAGCGTGCACGGCTACCTCGGGTCGCTGCCGCTTGCGGGGCGGCTCATCGAGAGCCCGGGGCGGGAGATGGAGTTCAAGCCGCGGCCCGCGCTCATGGCGGGCGCGTATCTGTTGAAGGCGCGCAAGCGCGTGCAGACACTCACGCTGGTGCGGCCGCGCCGCCGTGCCCGCGGACGCGTGCTGGTGCCGGCCGCGGAGCCGACGACCAAGGTCGGATCCTGAGCTTGCGTCGTCGGACAGGCTCCTAGTGACGAGCAAGGTCGCGATCTACACCGATGGCGCATGCCGCGGCAATCCCGGGCCGGGCGGCTGGGGGGCGCTGCTCATCGCGGCGGGCGGTGAGCGCAAGGAGATCATGGGCTCGGAGGCCATGACCACGAACAACCGCATGGAGCTCATGGCCGCGATCGAGGGACTGCTCGCCCTGAAGCGCCGCTGCGCGGTCGATCTGTACACCGATTCGCGCTACGTCATGCAGGGCATCAGCGAGTGGCTGCCGCGCTGGAAGGCGAGCGGCTGGCGCACGGCGGCGCGTGCGCCGGTGAAGAACCAGGACCTGTGGGAGCGGCTCGACGCCGCGGTCGCGACGCAGGATGTCACCTGGCACTGGGTGCGCGGGCACTCGGGCCACGAGCACAACGAGCACGTCGACCGGCTCGCCAACCGCGCGATCGATGAGATGCTGGCGGACCGGCGCACCGCCGCTCGAAGGGGCACTTGATGCGACAGGTCGTCCTGGACACGGAGACCACCGGCCTCGAAGTGGAGCAGCGCCATCGCATCATCGAGATCGGTTGCATCGAGATCGTCAATCGCCGCCTCACCGGCCGCACTTTCCACCGCTACCTCAACCCCGAGCGCGACATCGAGGAGGGCGCGCTCGAGGTGCACGGCCTCACCCGCGAGAAGCTCGCGCGCGAGCCGCGCTTCTGCGAGGTGTACACCGAGCTGCTCGAGTTCGTGCGTGATGCCGAGCTCTTGATTCACAACGCGCCCTTCGACGTCGCGTTCCTCGATTTCGAGCTCAGCCTGATCGAGGCGTGCCGCGAGCGCATCGGCGATCTGTGCCGCGTCAAGGACACGCTCGTGCTCGCGCGGAGCCTGCATCCCGGCCAGCGCAACAGCCTCGATGCGCTCTGCAAGCGCTACTCGGTCGACAACTCGCATCGCGAGTATCACGGCGCGCTCCTCGATGCGCGCATCCTCGCCGAGGTGTACCTGGCGATGACCGGCGGGCAGACCGCGCTCATCCTCGGGGCCGAGCTCGAGCAGCCGAGCCTCGCGCTCGCCGCCGCGCGCGCGAGCCGCTCCGGAGCGCCGCTGCGCATCGCGGTGCTCGCGCCCAGCGAGGAGGAGCTGATCGCGCACGAGCGCATCCTCGCGGTGCTCGACAAGGCCTCGGCCGGCAAAACGGTGTGGCGGGCGCTCGAGAGCGCGCCGCTCGAGGCGGCGGTGTAAGATCGAGCCCCTCCCCGGATTCTCCTCAAGCGAAGGTGCTGCATGCCCGCTCTTCACTCCACGCTCCCCGCCTGGCACGCCGTCGCAACGCACGCGCGTGAAATCGGTCCTCAGCACCTGCGCACACTCACCGCGACGCCCGATCGATGGCGTGAGTGTCATCTCGAGCAGGGCGAGTGGCTGCTCGATTTCTCGCGCCAGCGCATCACGCGCCGGAGCATCGCGCTGCTCCTCGAGCTCGCGCGGGCGTGCGATCTGGCCGGTCGCATCGAGGCCATGTTCCGCGGCGAGATCATCAACACGACCGAGGGTCGCGCCGTGCTGCACACCGCGCTGCGCTCCTCCTTCGCGGGCGATGCCGCGATCCAAAAGGAGGTGAGGGAATCGCGCGCGAGGCTGCGCGCCTTCACCGCCGCCGTGCGCAGCGGCGAGAAGCGTGGTGTCACGGGCAGGCGCCTCAAACACATCGTCAACGTCGGCATCGGCGGCTCGGACCTCGGGCCGCTGCTCGTGTGCAACGCGCTCAAGGCGCAATGGAGCGGCGATATCACGCCGCACTTCGTCTCGAACGTCGATCGCACGCAGCTCGAGGATCTCACCCGCAGCATCGATCCGGCCGAGACGCTCGTGATCGTGTGCTCGAAGACCTTCACCACCCTGGAGACGCAGGCGAACGCCGATGCGGCGCGCGCCTGGATGGTGGGCGCCCTCGGCGCACAGGCGCCCGCAAAGCATTTCGCCGCGGTGTCGACCAACGCATCTGCGATGGATGCCTTCGGCATCGCCGCCGATCACCGCTTCACGATGTGGGACTGGGTCGGCGGGCGTTACTCGGTGTGGTCGGCAGTCGGGCTCATCGCCGAGCTCACCCTCGGCAGCGAGCGGTTCGAGGAATTCCTCGCCGGCGCCTCGTCGATCGACCGGCATTTCAAGGACGCGGCGCTCGAGCAGAACGTCCCCGTGATCATGGGGGTCCTCGGCGTCTGGAACCGCACCTTCCTCGAGCTGCCGACGCTCGCGGTCCTGCCTTACGACGAGCGGCTCGCGCGCCTGCCGGCGTACCTGCAGCAGCTCGAGATGGAGAGCAACGGCAAGTCCGTCTCACTCGGCGGCGAGCGTGTCGACTTTGCGACCGCCCCCGTGGTGTGGGGCGAGCCGGGCTCGAACGCTCAGCACTCATTCTTCCAGATGCTGCATCAGGGCACGCCAAGCGCGGCGCTCGATTTCATCGCGCCGCTCGAGGGCTCCTGGGGCGGTACGGCAGGGCAGGATCTTGCGCTTCGCAATTGCTTCGCCCAGGTGCAGGCGCTCGCCTCCGGCCAGAGCGGCGAGGAGGTTGCGGCCGAGATGCGCCGCGCAGGCTCGAGCCCGGCGCAGATCGAGCGCCTCGCGCCCCATCGGACGTACGAGGGGAACCGGCCGAGCTCGCTCCTGCTCTTCCCGCGCACCACGGCGCATACGCTCGGAGCGCTGCTCGCGCTCTACGAGCACAGCGTGTTCGTCCAGGGGACGCTCTGGGGCATCAACTCCTTCGATCAGTTCGGCGTCGAGCTCGGCAAGAAGCTCGCCGCCGGCATCGCGCTCGACGGCACACACGCGCCGACCGGAGCGGGCGCGAGCGGCCTTCAGGCCCTCATCGAGTACGTGCGGGCCCATCGCTGAGCGACGGCGACGCGGGGGCCCCCGGGCTTGCCCTATAATCGCGCCTCATCACGGGGGTCGAGCGTTTTGTCAAAGCGTAAAGGCATCATCCTGGCGGGCGGCGCGGGCACGCGGCTGCACCCGATCACGCTCTCGCAGAGCAAGCAGCTGCTGCCGGTGTACGACAAGCCGATGATCTACTACCCGCTTGCGGCGCTGATGAGCGCCGGTATCCGCGAGTATTTGATCATCACCACGCCGCGCGATCAGTCCGCCTTCCGGGATCTGCTCGGCAGCGGTGAGCAGTGGGGTCTCACCTTCGAGTACGCCCTCCAGGCTCAACCGAACGGCATCGCGCAGGCGCTCGTCATCGCGGAGGGCTTTCTTGCGGGCCAGCCGAGCGCGCTGATCCTCGGCGACAACATTTTTTACGGCGCGAATCTGCCGGCCCTCTTGCAGTCGGCCGCGGCGCGCACGCGCGGTGCGACGGTGTTCGGCTACACCGTGCAAGACCCCGAGCGCTACGGGGTCGTGCAGTTCGATGCGACGGGGCGGGTCACGGACCTGCTCGAGAAGCCCGCGAAGCCGCCCTCGAACTTCGCGGTGACCGGAGTGTATTTCTACGATGAGCGGGCGTCCGGTTTCGCCCGCTCGCTCACGCCCTCATCGCGCGGCGAGCTCGAGATCACCGACCTGAACCGTTGCTACCTGCGCACCGGGGAGCTGCACGTCGAGCGGCTCGGCCGGGGCACGGCTTGGCTCGATACGGGCACGCACAACTCGCTGCTCGACGCCGGTGTGTTCGTGCGCATCATCGAGGAACGACAGGGTCTGAAGGTCGCCTGCGTCGAGGAGATCGCCTGGCGTCAGGGCTTCATCGACGCCGAACGGCTGCTCGCGCTCGCCCGGCCCCTCGCCAAGAGCGGCTATGGCGAGTACCTCGAGCGCATCGTCAAGGAGCGCGCTTGAAGAGCTCGAGCGCGCGGCAATGAGGTTCGTCCCGACGCCGCTCGAGGGCGTGATGCTGATCGAGCCGCAGGTGTTCGGCGATTCGCGCGGGTTCTTCGTCGAGACCTGGCAGGCCGCGAAGTTCGCCGCGGCCGGAATCGAGGCCGAGTTCGTCCAGGACAATCAGAGCCGCTCGCGCCAGTGGACGCTGCGCGGCCTGCATTTTCAGCTCGCCCACACCCAGGGCAAGCTGGTGCGCGTCGCTTCGGGGAGCGTCTTCGACGTGGTGGTCGATCTGCGCCGCAGCTCGCGCACCTTCCGCGCCTGGTGGGGCGTCGAGCTCTCGGCGGAGAACCACCGCATGCTGTGGGTGCCGCCGGGGCTGGCGCACGGCATTCTCGTGACCTCGCCGAGCGCGGATTTCCTCTACAAGTGCACCGATTACTACAGTCCGGCGGATGAGCGCACGCTCGCCTGGGACGATCCGACCCTCGCCATCGATTGGCCGCTGCCGCCCGGGGTCGAGCCTGCGCTTTCCGCGAAAGACGCGCAGGGCACGAGTTTCGCGCAGATCGAGACCTTTCCGTGAAAGTGCTGCTGCTGGGTGCCGGCGGCCAGGTGGGGCGGGCGGTCGCGGCCGCGCGCAAGGAAGCACACGAGCTCCTGACGCGCACGCACGCCGAGCTCGACATTTCCTCGGCGAGTGCGGTGGAGCGCTGCCTCGAGAGCTGCGCGCCCGCGTGGGTCGTGAACGCGGCCGCGTACACCGCAGTCGACCAGGCGGAGAAGGAGCCCGAGCGCGCTTACGCGCTCAACGACGCCGCGGTCGGCACCCTCGCGCGTGCCGCCGCGACGGTCGGCGCGCGCCTGCTGCATTTGTCGACCGATTTCGTCTTCGATGGGAAGAGCTCGCATCCCTACCAGCCCGGCGATGCGACGCACCCCCTCTCGGTCTATGGCGCGAGCAAGCGCGCGGGAGAGGAGCGTGCGCTCGAGAGCGGCGCCCGCGCGATCGTGCTGCGAACCGCCTGGGTGTACGCGGCGGTCGGGCAGAACTTCGCGCGCACCATGCTGCGGCTGATGAGCGAGAAGCCCGAGGTGCGGGTGGTGAGCGATCAGGTGGGCACTCCCACCTACGCGGGCGGCCTCGGCCGGGTCATCTGGGATCTCATCGAGGCGGACGTGCCCGCGGGGATCTTGCACTGGACCGACTTGGGTGTTGCGAGCTGGTACGATTTCGCGGTGGCGATCCAGGAGGAGGCCATCACGCGGCGCCTGTTGCAACGTGCGGTGCCGGTGCAGCCCATCACGACGGCGGAGTATCAGACGGCGGCGCGCCGTCCGGCGTACAGCGTGCTCGATACGCGCGCCACCCGCGCGTACCTCGCGGCTCCGGCGCGCCACTGGCGGGAAAACCTGAGGATCATGCTGGATGAGCTTCGAGCCGCGTAACCTTCTCGTGACGGGTGGGGCCGGCTTCATCGGCACCAATTTCGTGCGCCACTGGCTCGGCCGCCCGGGTGAGGGACGGGTGGTGGTGCTCGATGCGCTCACCTATGCGGGCAACGCGGCCAATCTCGAGGGGCTCGAGAGCGACCCGCGCTTTCGGTTCGTGCACGCAGATATCTGCGATGAGCGTGCGGTCCGTGAGCTGATGGAGGCCGAGCACATCGATACGCTGGTGCACTTCGCCGCCGAGTCGCACGTCGATCGCTCGATCCTCGGGCCCGATGACTTCATCCGCACCAATGTGGTCGGCACGCACGCCCTGCTCAAGGTCGCGAGGGAGCTGTGGCTCGAGAAGCACCGGGTGCCCGCGCATCGCTTTCATCACGTCTCGACGGACGAGGTGTACGGCTCGCTCGCACCCGAGGATCCGGCCTTCACCGAATCGACGCCCTATGCACCCAATTCGCCCTACTCGGCGAGCAAGGCGGGCTCCGACCATCTGGTGCGCGCCTATCACGAGACCTATGGACTCGATACCACGGTCACCAACTGCTCGAACAATTACGGGCCGTATCAATTCCCCGAGAAGCTGATTCCGCTCATCATCGTCAACATCCTTCGGGGCCAGCGGCTGCCCGTGTACGGTGACGGCCGCCAGATACGAGACTGGCTGCACGTGGACGATCACTGCCATGCCGTCGAGCTGGCGCTGCGACGGGGCCGGGCGGGGCAGGTATACAACATCGGCGGCAACAGCGAGACCGCGAACATCGATCTCGTTCGCATGCTGTGCGAGATCGTCGATCGTCGCATGGGAGTCGACGCGGAGCTCCGGGGGCGCTTTCCGGATGCACCTGCAGTGGGCGGTCGGCCTGCCGCCACCCTGATCGAGCACGTGCGCGACCGTCCGGGTCACGATCGCCGCTACGCGATCGACTTCAGCAAGGCAAGGCGCGAGCTCGGCTACGAGCCACGCCAACTGCTGCACAAGGGTCTCACCGAGGCGGTCGACTGGTATGTCGGCCACGTCGACTGGTGGCGTGCGCTGCTCGATCGGAGCTTCGATGAGTGGGTGCAGAAGAACTATGCCGCACGCCACCCGGGGTCTTGATGTCGAGGGAGAGGCGGCCACCGGTGTTTCAACTCTGCCTTGCCGAGTATATGATCCGGGATTGAATTATCCCGACTGAGCCGCGATGTCAGCGAGCCCCGAGCGAAAGATTCGGTTTTTCCAAATCATCGGCATTGTCTGTTCAAGAGGCGCGGGCCTGGCGCACCGACGGGCTCGATGACTTTTCGCACCCCCGTCCGGTCGATGTGGCGACGATTCCTCATGCTCGGCACGGCACGAGCGATGCTGGCCCTCGGCATCACCCTGCTCGCGCTCAGCGCTACCTCCTCGGCGCAGCAAAACACGTCGGACACGCTGCAGGCCTTGAAGGATGCGCTCTCTTCGGACGAGCAGAGCAGCATCGTCAACGACGTGCTCGGTAAAGGCACGGGAGGGACGAGCAAAAAGAGCGAGTCGAAGCTGAAGATGCCCGACACCATGCAGCCGAAGACCGAGGAAGAGCTGCAGATTCTCAAGAAGCAGAAGACCCGCGACGGCCGTTACCTTCGTCAGCCGGACGAGGATCCGGAGCTGCGAGCCGATGACGAGGTGATGATCGAGATGCGCTCGGTCGAGGAAATATGCAAGCGTCTCGGCATAGGCCCCGAACCGGGCGCGCCGGGTTCGCCCACCGATGCGAACAATCCCGCTTTGCAGAATCCGGCGCTCGGGCTGGGTGGAACGAATCCGCTCACCCAGAACAACAACAACGAGCTTCTTCAGAACCTTCTCGGTGTGAGTCCGAACGGCTCGACCAACAACCAGATCAGCAGAGAGGATCGCATCCCGTTCGATTTCAGCCGCTGTCCGCTCTCGACCACGCTACCCAGAACGGATCTGGAAAAGGATCAGGCCGAGAAGTTCCGCCAGCGCATCGTCAGCAACAACCCGTACAAGCTCAACCGGTTTGGTGTGCTGGAGCTGCCCGGCCTGCCCGCAATTCCGCTGGCCGGCCTGACGGCGAGCGAGGCCACCCGCCGGCTCGGGGCGGATCCGGACTTTCGCGACTTCTTCGTGAAACTCGTGCTGCTGCGCCTGGAGCCCTCGGGCCAGCAGGCATTGAAGCCGTTCGGGTACGATCTCTTCCAAAGCGTGCCCAGCACGTTCGCGCCCGTCTCTGACATCCAAGTGCCGGTCGGATACATCGTCGGTCCCGGTGACACGCTCGTCGTGCAGCTCTACGGCAACGATTCTCACAGCTACGACCTCACCGTGCAGCGCGACGGGCGCATCGACTTCCCGAAACTCGGCCCGATCAGGGTGAGCGGCATGACGTTCGATGCCGCTCGCGCGACCATCGAGCAGCGTGTCTCGGGACAACTCATCGGGACACACGTCAGCGTCACCATGGGTGATCTGCGCTCGATCCGCGTGTTCGTGCTCGGTGAGGCGGAGAAACCCGGCTCCTATACCGTGAGCGGGCTGTCGACCATGACCAATGCCCTGTTCGTCAGCGGCGGAGTCAAGAAGATCGGCTCGCTGCGCCGAATCGAGCTCAAGCGCGATGGACGCCTGGTGACGACGCTCGATCTGTACGATCTGCTCCTGCATGGCGACACGAGCGGTGACCGGCAGCTGTTGCCCGGCGATGTGATCTTCATTCCGCCCATCGGTCGCACGGTTTCGGTGTATGGGGCAGTCCGGCGCCCGGCGATCTACGAGCTTCGCAACGAGACCACCGCGGAGGAGGCCGTGGAGATCGCCGGCGGTCTCACTGCGGAGGCCGATGCCTCGCAGGGACAGCTCGAGCGGATCCGTCCCTCTTCCCAGCGAGAGGTGCAGAACGTCAATCTGACGACACCGGCCGGCCGTTCCACTCCGCTTGGCAACGGTGACAAGCTGCGAGTCCCGGACATCCGGCCGCAGCTCGTCAACGCCGTGAAACTCTCGGGCTATGTCTATCGCCCCGGCGAGTTCGAGTACCACGCCGGTCTGCGCCTGTCCGACGTGCTCACGAGCTTCGATGAGCTGAAGCCCGAGGCGGATCTGCACTACATCATGATCCGACGGGAGGTGCCCCCCGAGGAGCGCGTCCAGATCGTGTCGGCCGATTTGCAGAAAGCGCTGCGTGCTCGCGGCTCGGCTGCAGATCCCGAGCTCAAGCCTCGCGATGAAATCATCGTCTTCAATCTCGCTGCCAGCCGGGTGCGCATTCTCGAGCCGATCATCCGCGATCTCGAGCTGCAGGCGACGCCCGACCGACCGGAAGAGGTCGTCTCCATCGACGGTCGCGTCAAGGCGCCCGGACGCTACCCGCTCGAGCCGAGCATGCGGGTGAGTGATCTGATCCGTGCGGGCGGCAGTCTCGACGACGCAGCCTTCCGGGGTCAGGCTGAGCTTACGCGTTACGCCGTGACGAACGGCGACATCCGCAAGACCGATCTCATCAGCGTTGACCTTGCGGCGATACGCCGCGGGGACCGGGGCGCAGACATCGAGCTGCGGCCCTACGATACGCTGGTCATCAAGCCCGTTCCCATGTGGGCCGAGCCCGGCATGATCGAGGTCATGGGTGAGGTGCGCTTCCCGGGCAAGTACCCGATCCATCAGGGCGAGACGTTGCATTCCGTGCTGCTGCGCGCCGGCGGACTCACTCAGATCGCATTTCCCTATGGGGCGGTGTTCATACGAGAGGAGCTGAAGAAGCGCGAGAAGGACCAGCTCGAGACCCTCGCGACGCGACTGCAGGCGGATCTCGCGGCGCTTTCGCTCAAGGCGGTCGCGAGCAGCACGTCGACCAACAGCGGCGCCGGAGCCAGCGCGAGCCAGGGGCTGCTCATTGGCCAGCAGCTGCTCTCGCAGCTACGCTCCGCAAAACCGGTTGGAAGACTGGTGATCGATCTGCAAGGAGTGATCAACGACCCGGCCGGGGGTCCCCGCGACGTGCTCGTACGAGACGGCGATAAGCTGGTGGTGCCGAAGAAGACGCAGGACATCACGATTCTGGGCGAGGTACAAAGTCCCACCTCGCACCTCTACGAGCCCGGCCTGTCGCGCGACGATTACGTCGCGAAAAGCGGTGGGCTCACCCAGAATGCGGACAAGAAGCGCATCTATGTGGTGCACGCCAACGGCGATGTGGTGTCCGGGCACCGCAGCGGGTGGTTCCGTCGAAGCCGGTCGGTCGAGATCGGGCCGGGCGATACGATCGTCGTACCGCTCGACACCGAGCGCATACCGCCTCTGCCGCTGTGGCAGGCGATCACCACGATCATCTACAACCTGGCGGTCGGGGCCATCCTGATTCACCAGTACCTGTAGGCTGCGGCGTCGAACCGCACCGCCGCTCGTTCCATGAAACGTGATCCAGCGACTCGGATGCGGGTGGGAGTGATCGGGCTCGGCTACGTCGGACTACCGCTCGCAGTGGCGCTCGGCCGACGCTATGAGACCGTCGGTTTCGATATCAGCCGGAGTCGCATTGCCGAGCTCGAGCGCGCTCGCGACAGCACGCTCGAGATCAGCCCGGAGGAGCTGCGTGGCGCGCGCAAGCTGACGTTCACGACCGCGCTCGCTGCCTTGCGGTCGTGCAATTTCTACATCGTCACCGTACCCACGCCGATCGACCGGTACAAGCAGCCCAATCTCGGGCCGCTGATGAGCGCGAGTGAGACGGTTGGACGGGTGCTCGGCCGCGGCGATATCGTCACCTACGAGTCGACGGTCTATCCGGGCTGCACCGAAGAGGTGTGCGTCCCCATCCTGGAGCGCGTTTCGGGTCTGAGGCTCAATCGGGATTTCTACGTGGGATACAGTCCGGAGCGCATCAATCCCGGCGACCAGGAGCACCGCCTCACGACGATTTGCAAGGTCACCTCGGGCTCGACCCCCAAGGCCGCAAGGACGATCGATGCGCTTTACGCGAGCATCATCGCAACCACCTTCCGCGCCTCCTCGATCCGGGTTGCCGAGGCCGCGAAGGTCATCGAGAACACGCAGCGCGACGTCAACATCGCGCTCATCAACGAGCTCGCGTTGCTGTTCCGACGCATGAACATCGACACTCAGGAGGTGCTCGAGGCGGCCGGCACCAAGTGGAACTTCCTCGCATTCCGTCCTGGCCTCGTGGGCGGACATTGTATCGGTGTCGACCCCTATTACCTCACGCACAAGGCGCAGGAGATCGGCCACCACGCCGAGATGATCCTGGCGGGGAGGCGAATCAACGACCAGATGGGCCTGTACGTTGCGGGCGAGGTGATCAAGCTCCTCACGGAGCGCCGCCGGCCGGTGAAAGGCGCTCGAGTGCTCGTCATGGGACTCACCTTCAAGGAGAATTGTCCCGACATCCGCAACTCGCGTGTGGTCGACATTGTCGGAGAGCTCGAGCGGTACGGCGCGGAAGTGGACGTCTGTGACCCCTGGGTCAGCGCCGCGGACGCGCGCCGGGAATACGGGGTGAAAATGGTTTCGCGGCCGCGTGCGGGGACCTATGACGCCATCGTGCTTGCCGTGCCGCACCGCGCCTTCCTCGAGATGGGAATCCGACGGATTCGCCGCCTGGGTCGGCGCGGTCACGTGATTTACGACGTCAAGTATCTCTTCGGTCGCCGCGAGACGGACGGAAGGCTGTGACGGCACGGGCGCCCGCCGGGGATGCCGCTGAAAGGACATCGACATGATCAAGCCAATTACCGGTCGGAAGGTGCGATTCGCGCTCGTGGGCTGCGGGCGCATCGCCAGCAATCACTTCAATGCCCTGAAGTCGCATGAAGAGCACGCCCAGCTGGTCGATCTCTGCGACGTCGATCCGCAGAGGCTCGCGGCAGCGGTGGCGGCGACCGGCGCTCAGGGCCACGCGTCTCTCGAGCAGCTGCTCGACAACACGAGCGCGGACTGCGTCGTGCTCGCCTCGCCCTCGGGACTGCATTCTTCGCAGGCGATTCGCGTGGCGGCCACGGGCCGCCACGTCATCACGGAGAAGCCGATGGCGACGCGCTGGCGCGACGGACTCGATATGGTTCGCGCATGCGATGCGGCGGGCGTGCGACTCTTCGTGGTGAAGCAGAATCGCTGCAACCGTACGCTCCGGCTGCTCAAGCAGGCGATCGATTCGCACCGGTTTGGGCGCCTTTACATGGTTTCGGTCAACGTGTTCTGGAGCCGGCCACAGAGCTACTACGACAGCGCAAAATGGCGAGGCACCTGGGAATTCGACGGCGGCGCCTTCATGAATCAGGCGAGCCATTATGTCGATCTGCTCGACTGGCTGATCGGGCCGGTCGAGAGCGTCATGGCCTATACCGGGACGCTCGCGCGGCGCATCGAGGTCGAGGACACGGGCGTGGCGGCGCTAAAATGGCGAAACGGCGCAATGGGCACGATCGGCGTCACCATGCTCACCTATCCGAAGAATTTCGAGGGCTCAATCACGATCCTCGGTGAGAACGGCACGGTGCGAATCGGCGGTGTCGCCGTCAACGAGATTCAGCATTGGGAATTTGCGCAGCCGCACGAAAGCGACGCCGAGATCAGGAGCGCGAGCTACGAGACGACGTCCGTTTACGGCTTCGGACACGGGCTCTACTACGACAACGTCATCCGTACGCTGCGTGGCGAGGCGGAGGCGGAGACGGACGGCAGAGAAGGGCTGCGCTCGCTCGAGCTGCTGATCGCGATGTACAAGTCCGCGCGCGACGGCGGTCGCATCAACCTGCCGCTCGAGTACTGATGGACACGCCAGGGACATCGAGATGAGCGCCCGCCCGGAGCTCGTGTGCGTGAGTGTGGTCGGCGCACGGCCGCAGTTCGTCAAGCTGTCGTCCGTATCGAGAGCGATGGCGCGCTCGCGGTGGCCGATGGTGGATCACATCGTGCATACCGGTCAGCACTATGATGATGCGATGTCGCATGTCTTCTTCCAGGATCTTGACATTCCCCCACCCGCGGTGAATCTCAATATCGGGTCGGGTCCACAGGGGCGCCAGACCGGACGTATGCTCGAGGCGCTCGAGACGCATCTCATCGAGCACGGAGCGGATGTCGTGATCGTGTACGGGGACACCAACTCGACCCTGGCGGGTGCGCTCGCTGCGGCGAAGTTACACATCCCGGTGGTCCATGTGGAGGCGGGTTTGCGCAGCTTCAATCGCCGCATGCCCGAGGAGCTGAACCGTATCGCAACCGATCATCTGTCGGATGTCTTGTGCGCACCAACGCGCACGGCGCTCGACAATCTGGCACACGAGGGACTCGGGCCGCGCACCGCATTCACGGGGGACGTCATGTACGATGCGATCCTGCATTATGCCGAGGTCGCGCGCGAGCGCTCGAACATCCGACGCACCCTGGAGTGCTCCGCCGGCCAATATGGTGTGGTGACCCTTCATCGGGCGGAGAACACGACCGCAGGGGAGCTCGGCACGCTCCTCAACGCGCTCAACAGCGCCGCGCGGCGCTTCGGCCGGCTGATATTCCCCATGCACCCGCGCACCGCTGCGGTGCTCAAGAGTGAGCTGCCGGACTTCAAGCCTGCTCGCGAGCTCGAGATCACCGCGCCGGTCGGCTACCTCGACATGCTCGCACTGGTTCAGGGGGCGCGCTGGGTGCTCACCGACTCCGGTGGTTTACAGAAGGAGGCCTATTTTCTCGGTTGTCCGTGCATCACCCTGCGTGAGGAGACCGAATGGCTCGAGACGCTCGAGAACGGCGCAAACTTCATTGCCGGAGCCGACGGCTCGCGCCTCGGCGCGCGGCTCGAAACGCTCGAAAAAGAGCCGGTGCGCGAGCTCGATCGACCTCCCGCGCGACGCGCCGGTCCGTTCGGATCGGGCAGCGCCGCCGATCTCGTGCTCGAGACTGTAAACACACTGGCCGAGTCGCGCCGATGAACGATGACACCGCGACGCGGGCGGCGCAATTGAGCATCTTCGATCTGCTCGCGTTCATGGGCCGAAACGTCCTGCTCATCGGCACGAGCACCCTGCTGTGCGGGGTCGCCGCGGCTGCGCTCGCCTTCTCGATGCGACCGCTGTACCGCGCCGAGATCATCGTGTCATCGCCCGATAACGTCGGCACGCTGGGGGAGCTCGGCGGCCAGCTCGGCGGCCTGGCCTCGCTCGCCGGCATCGCGGGGGGCGGTGGGAGCGGCAAGAAATGGAACGAGGCGCTCGAGTATCTGCGCTCGCGCGCATTCACCGCCCGGTTCATCCAGAAGCACGACCTGATGCCGGTGATGTACTACCAGAAGTGGGATGCTGTGAACCGCCGCTGGCGTGATCCTGGCCCGGCTCCCACGCTTGCGGAGGCCGTATCCCGCTTCGGCAAGAAGGTCCGTCAGATCGCCGAGGACCGGCGCACCAACATTGCCACCGTGGCGATCATATGGCCCGATCGCGTCGCCGCTGCCCAGCTCGCCAACGCAATGATTGCCGAGGCCGATGCCGATTTGCGCCATCGCGCCATCGAGGAGCAGGACCGCAGCGTCGAATATCTCAAGAACGAGGCGCAGCACACGAGCACTGTCGAGATCAGCACGGCCATCTCGAAGGTGATGGAGACCGAGCTCAAGAATGCGATGCTGGCGCGCACCCGCGATGCGTATGCTTTCCGGGTGCTCGATCCGGCGGTTGCCCCGGATGCGAACGATCGCGACAGTCCGAACAAGCCGCTCATCGTCGCCGCGGGGCTGGGTATCGGCCTCCTGCTCGGCATGCTGATCGCGATCGTACGTGCAGCGGCCCGCGGACGGCGCTGACGGAAGCGCATGACGCAGCTCGACTGGCTGTACGGCCTTTGTCTGACCGGGGTCGCGCTGTATCTCTTGCGCGAACGACCGCGGATCCTTCTGACGCCGCTCCTGTTGTTGTCGATGTTCGTGCTCTACGGCATTGGCAGCTACGTGTACTTCGCCGGGGCCGACACCGTACCCGACGTGCGCCGGACGGTCGTCATCTGCTTGATGCTCATGTGGGTCGGTGTCATCGCCGGCATTGAGCTCGCCCGCCAGACTTCGCCGCTCACCGCGCACTCCGCGACGGTGGTTCGCCACTGGAAGAGCCTGCCGATGGTCCACCGCGGCGTCGGCGATCAGCTTTTGGGTGCTCTTGGGCTCCTGGTCGCGCTCTACCTGATGGCGGTGCTCGTGGCTTACGGCAAGGTCGGCCAGCTCTTCAGTTTCAGCGCACTGTACGATTCGGCCTTGAAAGCGCGCTTTCGTCAGGAGTATGGCGCAGAGGGGGGCTATCTTTATCAGACACTGATCGCCTCAGTGGCTCCTTTCCTGAGCTTCCTGTTGCTGCTTACCGGACGCGCCGCGAGGAAGCGGTCCCTCATCGTGATCGGACTGGTACTGTCGGGGGCGGTACTGGCGGGCAAGGTGGGGACGTTCGAGAAGACACCGTGGCTCATCTACCTGCTGCAGCTCATGATTACCCTGCAGGCGGTGCGCAGTCTGAAGCTTGGATTGACGCGCATCATCGTGTCTGTGCTGGTGCTCATGGGAGGCGTGATCCTCGCCGTGATGGTTGCATTGCCCGACATCCAGGTGGGCATTTTCGAGTGGCTGTGGTACCGCTTCTTCGAGGTGAACAACGAGGTCATCTATCAGACCTTCTACGTCTACCCGCATTACCTGCCCCATACCTGGGGAATGAACATCGGTCTGGTGCACGCGTTGTTCGGCAGCGGCGAGCTCGTATCGGCGTTCCATCACGTGGCCAATTTTTTCGGCTCCGACGGCGCCACCTTCGATGCGCTCTTCATTGCCGATGCCTGGGTCGATTTCTCCTACGGGGGCGTCCTGGCCCTCTCGGTCCTGGTGGGTTGGGTCGTCAAGACCGCCGACCTCTTCATCACCAATCTCGGCAAGACGCCGCTGAGCGTCGCGCTCCTCGGCAGCGGTCTTTACGGACTTTTCCAGCTGCTGGTGACTTCTGCCTTCACCGCGTTCCTCTCGGGCGGGCTCGTGCTGATACCGCTGCTCGCCGCCGCATCGAGCGGGCTGGTCAACGATCTGTCCCGCGTCACATCCACTTCGCGAGAGGCCGCGTGGCGCAGGTGAGCATTGTCGACTATGGAATCGGCAACACCGGCTCCATCCGCAACATGCTCGGACGGCTGCGGGTCGAATCCGAGCTGGTGTCCGAGGCGCACGGCATCGCGGCGGCCCGCCGGCTCATCCTGCCGGGGATCGGTGCGTTCGACGCCTGCATGAGTGCGCTGCGCAGGACCCATCTCGATGCTCCGGTGCTGGAGTTCGCTCGGACCGGACGCCCGCTGCTCGGCATCTGCGTCGGCATGCAGATGCTGACACTCGACAGCGAGGAGGGATCATTGCCCGGACTCGGCCTGATTGCAGCGCACACCCGCCGCTTTCCAGACGTCGAGGGATTGCGCATCCCGCACATGGGCTGGAACCGCATCGTATGGCGCGACGTGAATCACCCGCTCGCCTGTGGCCTCACCGATGAGCCGCGCTTTTACTTCGTGCACTCGTACCGGGTGCTTTGCGATACACCGCAAAGCATGCTCGCCTGCTGTTCTTATGGGGGTGATTTCGCCGCGGCTGTCATTCATGAGAACATCGCGGGCGTGCAGTTCCATCCAGAGAAAAGCCATCGCTTCGGTCTGCGGCTGCTAGGGAATTTCGCCGGCTCATGAGCTCATTGCGCCCGAGACTGATTCCGTGCCTTCAGGTCGCGGATGGTTCGCTGTGCAAGACGCGCCGCTTCAAGAACCCGATCTACCTGGGTGATCCGATCAATGCGGTGCGCATCTTCAACGATCTCGATTGCGACGAACTGATCGTCGTAGACATTCGTGCAACGATCGAGGGTCGCGAGCCGGACTATGGACTGATCGAGGAGTTCGCCTCCGAGGCGTTCATGCCGCTCGCCTATGGTGGCGGCATCGATTCCATCGAGCAGATAAGACGCATCCTCTCGATCGGGATCGAGAAGGTGGTGATCGGGTCGGCCGCGCTGGAGGGTCCGCTCATCAGCGAGGCGGCCGCGGTATTCGGCTCGCAGAGCATCGTGGTCGCGATCGATGCGCGCAAGACCCTGTTCGGCCGCCGCGAGGTTTACGTCCGCAGCGGCACGCAGGGCACGGGACTCGATCCATGTGCCTATGCTGCCGACCTCGAGCAGCGCGGCGCGGGTGAGTTGTTCGTGCAGTCCATCGACCTCGAGAGCACGCGCGCGGGGTACGATCTCGATCTGATGACGAGGGTGAGCCGGGCGGTGCGCATTCCCGTCATCGCCTGCGGGGGGGCGGGGACGCTCGAGGACATCCGGCGATTGATGCACTCCACCGGTGTGGCTGCGGCGGCTGCCGGCACGATGTTCGTACTGCATGGCAAGCACAACGCGCCGCTCATCAGCTACCCGCGCTCTGCCGAGATCGTGTCTCTTGCCCGGTCCACCGGGGCATATTCCTCGTGAGCACCTACCGCATCTGCACGCGCTGCATCATGGATACGACGGACCCGGACATCGTGTTCGACGAGCTCGGGCGGTGCAACCACTGCACCGGATGGTACCGGCGATCGACCCTATACGAGCTGCCGCTCGCGGAACGCACGCGCCGCCTCGAGCTGCTGGTGGAGGAGATAAAACTGCGCGGTCGGCGACGGGACTATGACTGCGTGATCGGCGTGAGCGGCGGGGTCGACTCGAGCTTCGTCGCGATCAAGACCCGCGAGCTGGGGCTGCGGGCCCTGGCGGTGCACGTCGACAATGGTTGGAACTCCGAGAAGGCGGTCGGGAACATCAAGCGCATACTCGACCCGCTCGGGATCGATCTCTACACCAACGTGCTCAACTGGAAGGAATTTCGCGAGCTGCAACTCGCGTTTCTGCGCGCCTCGACTCCTGATTCGGAGATCCCCTCAGACCACGCAATCGTTGCGGCGTTCTACGATGCAGCGAGCCGGCACCGCCTGCAGTATCTCCTGAGCGGGATAAATTTCCGCACCGAGGGGATTCACGTGCGCGCCTGGTCGCAGGGCCACCTAGATGCGCGCTACATCAGGAGCGTCTACCGCCGCTTCACCGGCAAGCGCCTGAAGCACTTTCCGCTGATCCCGGTGACGACCCTGGTGCGCAACATCGTGCTGCACCGTCCGCGAAACGTTTATCTCCTCGATTATCTCGATTATGACAAGCAGGCGGCAAAGGAGCTGCTGATTCGCGATTACGGCTGGGAGGATTATGGCGGCAAGCATTACGAGTCGATGTACACGCGCTTCTACCAGGGCTGGATCCTGCCGACCAAATTTGGGTACGACAAGCGGCGCATGCACCTATCGACGCTGATCTGCAGCGGACAGATCACCCGCGAGCAGGCGCTCGCCGAGATCGGGGTTCCTGCCTATCCACCGGAGTGGGTCGAGCCGGACACCGCGTTCGTGATCAAGAAGCTCGGCATCACACGCGCGGAATTCGATGCCATCATGGCGGCGCCGAGGAAACGCTACGAGGACTATCCCAATCTGCAGAATCACTGGTTGTTCGGCCGCGGTCTCGATCTTTTCCGCTTCTTCAAGCACAGACTCGGCTGGATCCGCTGACCGCTGCTCATGAAGCGCGGAGTGTTGTCCAAGGTGGCCGGGCTCGGTGCCCTGACCGCGGCGGGACAGCTGCTGGTGGTGGGTACCTTGCCGCTCTACTCGCGCACCTTCGACCCGGCGGCCTACGGCGAGTACATCGTGTTCGTGGGCGCATATGCGATTGTCAGCGTGTTCGCCGGCCTGCGGTACGACTCGGCGATCGTTCTGCCGCGATCGCAAGGTATGGCGCAAGCGCTGTCGCTGCTCGTGGTCGCGCTCGGGCTCCTGGTCGCTGCGCTCATCGCACTCGCCACGCCGGGCTTGGTGATCGCAAGCAGCGCGTCCCCCGCGACGAAGGGCGCAGAGCTTAATCTGGGCTACGGTCTTGCGGTCGCCACGGTGCTCGGCGCGCTCCAGCGCTGCCTCACTTCCTGGTGCATCCGCCGCAGCCGCTTTTTGTCGATGGGCTGGGCCCAGTTCCTGTTCTCGCTCATCACGGTCATTGCGCAGCTCTCGCTCGTGCGGCTCATCCCCCAGCTGCCGGCGCTGGTGTGGGGATACGTCGGGGCCCTCCTGGGGCAATTGCTGTGGCTGGCTGCGGCCGTGCCCGGCGCCTTCACGCGCTCACGTCCCTCATGGCGTGCGTTGCGGGTCGTCGCGCGCAAATACCGCCGCTTTCCGCGTTACATGGTCGGCTACGCGCTGGCGTCTTCGGTCCGAGACCGGCTGATCCAGCTCGCCTTCGGGCTCGGGGCTGGCGCCGCCGTGCTCGGGCGCTTCGGACTCGCATATCGCGTGATGTTCGCTCCGAACTCCCTCATCTACAGCGCCGTATCACCGGTGTTCTACTCGCTCGCCAGTCGAGGACGACCGGAGGCCGTGGGCCGCTTTGCAGCCGATCTCGTGGAGGCGAGCTTCGTCGCGCTGGTGACGCCTTATGTGGCGCTTGCCATCGAAGCACCGGCGCTGACTGAGGTGACGCTCTCGGCGAAATGGCACGGCACCGGCCCTTATCTGCAGGCGCTTGCGGCTCCCGCTTTGATGCTTGCGGTCACCTGCTGGCTCGATCGCGCGTTCGACTCGTTCCGACGTCAAAAGATCGCCTTTGTGCTCGAGGCCTCCTTCACGGCGGTATCGGTTGCGCTGGTCGCGGTGTTGTCGCTCTGCATCGATCCCGTCGCGGTCGTCTGGGCCTTCGGCGCGCTCGCGCTCGTCTACTATTGGGTTTATGCACTCGGCGTCTTTGTTTCCTGCGGTTTCCGCCTCGCGGACCTGCGTCGCGCGATGGCTCAGGGTCTGCTTTCGCTCTCGATTGCGCTGGTACTCGCCTTGCTGGTGCACCGAATTGCGCACCCGGAGATTCGCTTGCTGTCCTATCTCGGGTTGATGGGCGCCGTTCTCGCGGCTTGGGTCCGGCTGCAGGGAGGCGCTGATATAATTATGCGGCTGGCTCGATCGCGCGCGGCGAGCGACTCGACTTGATGATCGGCCGAAGGAGAGATGGAGCGAATGTGAGAGTTGCCTTGCTGAGCTACTGGTTTCCGCGGGGAATGGGATACATCGTCAACATGCTGCCACGCTACCTCGCGCGCCAGGGAGTCGATGTTCACTATCTCACCATGGATATGCCGCATTACTTCTTCAACTCCAGCCAGCGCAGTACCTACGAGAACTTCGAGCATCTCACTCGCTTGGCGCCCGGCGAGGAGGAGACTTACGAGGGGTTCAGGCTGCACTGCCTGCGGCATCGTCTCATCGGCGGGCATCCGCGCTTCATCGGCCTCAAGGCGAAACTCGAGAGCATCCGACCCGATGTCGTGCAGTCGTTCCTGTCGATCGGCTGGGTGGCGCTCGATGCGGCCTGGCTGAAGCCGGCGCTCGGGTACGAGCTCTTCACTGCCGCCCACACCACTGCATCGGTCTTTCCACTGGCCGTTCGTCCCTCCGCATGGATGGAGCCGGCGCGGCTGCGCAATCTGGTCACGCGCTGGATGCCGGGTCGCTTCGTGAGCCGGCGCACCGAGAAGTGCTACGCAGCGACGAGCGACTGTGCGGATGTTGCGATCCGCTTCTTCGGGGTCGAGGCCGAAAAGGTGGTGGTCGCGCCGCTCGGGGTCGATACGGATCTCATGAGCCCCAGCGCAACTCCCGATCAGATGAGGGCGCGCTCCGCAATGCGTGCGCGACTCGGCGTCGGGGACCAGGAGGTGCTGTTCATCTACACCGGGCAGTTCACCCGGGCCAAGAATCCTCTGCTGCTCGCGGCCACCGTCGAGTCCATGCGCTCGCGCGGGGCGCCAGTGCGGGCACTGTTTGTGGGCGATGGCGAGCAGCGCGCTGCAATCACGGAGCACCCTTCCTGTACTGCGTTGCCTTTCATGCCGCACCGGGAACTGCCGGATTACTATCGTGCCGCGGACGTCGCCGTGTGGCCCACGCAGGAGTCGACCTCGATGCTCGACGCGGCGGCGTGCGGTTTGCCGATCGTGGTCAACGACACGCTGCAGGCCGTCGAGCGCATCGACGGCAACGGTGTCACCTACCGGTTGAACGACCCATCCTCCCTCGAGGAGGTGCTGTCGCGTCTACTGGATCCCACCGTGCGCCGGCATCTCGGTGAGACGGGTGCACGGCGCATGGCCGAACAGTTCAGCTGGCGCGCGCTCGTCGAGCGGCGCGTGGCCGATTATCGCGCCGCGCTCGAGCGTGGTCGCGCCGGACGACCCCTTGATTCGTGAAGCGCTCTCCGCCGCGTATCGGGCGGCGACGCGCCGGCGCTACGCCGCGGTGCGTGTCGGAGCGGGGAGCCGCGTCGATTTTTGGAAGGTGCGGCCTTGCGCATGCAACGCGCTCGACGTGGGCGATCGATCGATGCTGGCCGCGCGCATCGTGTTCGAGCGCCCGGGCGCGCGGCTGAAGATCGGCTCGAGATCGTTCGTGGGGCGCGGGCTCATGTCGATCGTTGATTGCGTGGAGATCGGCGATGACGTCATGGTGGCGTGGGGTGCGACCATCGTCGACCATCATTCGCACAGCATGCGCATGCGCGAGCGGCTCAAGGATGTCGAGCAATGGATCGAGGGTCGCAAGGACTGGACGGGGGTTCGCATCGCTCCCGTGCGAATCGAGAGCAAGGCCTGGCTCGGATTCAACGTCTCGGTGCTCCCGGGGGTTGTCATCGGGGAGGGTGCCATCGTCGGGGCGTGCTCGCTGGTGACCCGGAGCATCCCTGCTTGGACGGTCGCGGCGGGAAACCCGGCCCAGGTGCTGCGCGAGCAAAGCGCAGATGAGCGTACTTGACCCAACTTTGCACCGGCATCGGGTAGTATTTGCTGCAGGAGTCAACGCTCAAGGAGGGCGCTCGTTAGGGTTTTGACATGTATAGCTGGAGTGGCCGGTGAACGCTCGTCCAAGAACAACAACAAGACCGACAACAAGCCCGTCAACGAGACCAAGACCGACACCGAAACCCAGAATATGTCTCATCCTGCTGAGCTCGCTCACCTGCGCATCCTGCGGGAGCGGGCTCAATCAATCATCGCCGACCCCGTTGTCGGCCGCGTCGGGCAGCTTTGTCAGCTCCGGCCTCGGGGAAACTGTGCAGGCGGGCGGCCCGGAGTCGGGGCCGCCGGCGCGTATTTTGAGCGCTCCCGGAAGCGCGAGCGCGAAGGTCGCGCTGTTTCCCGATGGCCGGGTTTTCTACAGTCCCGACGGCTACAACCTGGGCGGCAGTGGGGGCGCGACGCAGCCCGCGTATGGAGGTCCTCTCCAGGTTGTTGATATAGAGCCTGTCGGCAGCGGCATCGACACCCTGTTTTCCGACGGCTCCGTGTTCTTCAGCCCCGACGGCCAGAACCTGGGCGGGGGCGGATCGAGCTTCCGCGCTTTCCATGGACCGGCGCAGATCGTGTCGATGACCCCGGTGCAGGGCGGCCTCGACCTGCTGTTTGCCGAGACCACCGGCGTGTTTTTCACCGCGAGCGGGCACGAGACGGCACCCGGTGTTCCAGGCACCCGCATCTACGCCGGAGCGATCGAGGCGAGTCAAATCGTACCTCTCGGTGGTACGGCGGTCGTGACGCTCCTCGCCAATGGCAAGGCCTACTATAGCCCTGACAACCGCAACCTCGGCGGCGGTGGCTCGACCGTCCAGGTCAATGGATCGACGGGTTCGTTGGTGAGCACCCTCGTGCCGGTCGGCGGGGGCGTCATCAGCGTGCTGAATGGGGGCGCGATGTACCTCAGCCCGGACGGGCATGACCTTGCCGGCGGAGGCCATACCATCGCGCTGCCGAGTTGGAAAGTCGCGATCCAGAACGCGCCTTTTGCACCCCGCGACAGCGCCAAGGGAGCAATTTTTCAAGGGCACCTGCTCGTCTCGGGCGGTTACGCCGACCCCACCGATTCGGACAGCTGCTGGTTAACGTGCAGTTTTTTCGACCTCTGGTCCTCGACCGATCTCACCGGCACCACTTGGAAGTCTGCGCCGAATTTCCAGACGAGCTCCTCGCCTGATCCGCGCGATTCGGTCTCGGTCGTCAATGACGGGACTCAGGATGCGCCGGTGCCGAAGGATTTCTACGACTCCTACAGCCCCTTGGTCGTCTGGAACGGGCGCCTGTTCGCCCTCGGCAGCTCCGTGTGGAACTCGGCCGATGGAGTGCACTGGGCACCCGAGACTGCGGCCAGCGGCCTCCCGCTGCAGGGCCCGCTCGTCGGTCTCGTCGCCACCGAGAACTCTCGTGCTGTGCAGCTCGGTGACTCCCTTTACTTCGTGCAGCCGGATACGGGAGAAGTCTATTCGACTGCAGATCCGAACGCAGCGACCTGGACGGACCTCGGCGCCATCGCGGGCTTTGCTCCTCGCTGCGGCGCCTCGGTGTTTGTCCTGCAAGGCGCAATCTGGATCGAGGGGGGCGGAGCATGCGATTACTCCCAGGTCTACAATGACATTTGGTCCTCGAGCGACGGAGTGCACTGGCTCCTGCAGCCGACGACAGCGAGCTGGTCGGCGCGCATGTGGGGCTGCGTCACCACGGGCGATGACGGGGTCGCGTGGCTCACCGGGGGTTATGCACCCACCGACTGGAACAACGCGAGTGGCGTGATACGTCCCCGTTACGGGGCCAATCATTCCGATGTGTGGTACTCGAAGGACGGCCTGAACTGGCGCCAGTTCAAGGCGGACTGGGGCGCAGCGCTTCCGGAGGGCCAGTCGATGGAGCCGCGTCATGCGGCAACCTGCTACGTCGGCGAAGGCAGCACCAGCGGCACCAAGGCGCTCATCGTGGTGTCCGGCACGGCCGGTTCCGTTCCAAACGATGCAAGTGCCGCGGTGTCCGACGATATCGCGACGCTCGGTTTGCCGCCCGCCTCCGAGCTTCCCTGAACAGCTTGTACGAGTGTGCACGGGTCGCCGGCGGCCTCGTCCGGCGCCCGCGCGCCGCGTTGGTTACACTAGCGTTTTCGGACGTGCGGGAGACTCGGTTTGAGCATGGCATCGGCATCGCAAGTGAGCTGGGAGGGAGCGGTGCGCTGGTTGCTCGCTCAGCCGGAGCATGCGCAGCTTGTCCGCGATTGCTACTACGATCAGCCCCTGACCGAGGCCGCCGAGCGATTCATTGCGAGCGAGGAGTGGCAAGCCACCTGCGAGCTGCTGCCGAAGGCTCGCGGGCGTGCCCTGGACCTGGGTGCGGGGCGCGGCGTGTCGGCCTTCGCGCTTGCTCGGGCAGGTTTTCGAGTCACGGCGCTCGAGCCCGATGCCAGTGACCTGGTGGGTTGCGGCGCGATCGCTCATCTGGCCGAGCACGTTCCCGGGCGCATCGAGGCGGTGCGTGGCAGGGCGGAGGCGCTGCCGTTTGCCGACGGATCGTTCGATCTCGTGTTCTGCCGCCAGGCACTGCATCATGCACGCGATCTGCGCACATTTTGCCGGGAGGCTGCGCGGGTGCTGAGTCCCGGCGGCCGCTTCATCGCGGTGCGCGAGCACGTGATCTCGCGGGCGGGCGATCTGCATCGGTTTCGCGAGGAGCATCCGCTGCATCGGCTCTATGGGGGCGAGAGCGCCTATAGGAGCAGCCAATATCTGAACGCGCTGCGCGATGCGGGGTTGCGCGTGGTGCGCGTGCTCCGCTCGTTCGACTCTCCGATCAACTACGCGCCTCTCACCGGCTCCCGGATTTGCGGCGAGATCGAGCATCGTCTGCGACGCACACCGGTTGCCGCGGCGGTGGTTCGGCGGGTCAGCGCCGGGGCCAGCGGCCGTCGTGCACTGCTCCGCCTTGCGTCTCTCGCGGATCGACGCCCCGGGCGCCTCCATTCATTCGTGTGCACAAAGTGAGTCTGGGCAGTGCTCGAAGGAGCTCGCGGCCATGAGCATTCTCGTCACGGGAGCTCGCGGCTTCATCGGTCGAGCGCTATGCCGGCACCTGACCGATCAGGGCGTGCGCGTGTGCGGCCTGGGTCATGGCGATGTGCCAGCGGGGGAACTCGAGTCTAGTGGACTCGCGTGCTGGCGCCAGGGAGAGGTCGACTTCGCGAATCTCGACGGGCTTGCTGCCGCCCAAGGGCCGTTTTCAGCCGTCGTGCATCTCGCCGGCGGCTCGACCGTCGGCGCCTCGATTCGAGCGCCGCTCGAGGACTTCAACCGCACGTGCGGCACCAGCGTGCAGCTGCTCGACTGGATCAGGGCGCGTTCGCCGCACACGGCCGTACTGGTCATTTCGAGTGCGGCGGTGTATGGCGGCGGCCATTCGGGGCCGATACGCGAGGATGCTGCGACCTCACCGGCATCCCCCTACGGCACGCACAAGCTTGTGATGGAACTTCTCTGTCGCTCCTACGTACGTAACTTCGGCATCAAGGCGGCAATCCTGCGTCTGTTCTCGGTCTATGGCGAGGGTTTGAAAAAGCAGCTCCTCTGGGATCTGTGTGCAGCGCTCGCACGCGATGGCAGTGCACTGCTGGCGGGCTCGGGCGAGGAAATGCGCGACTGGATCCATGTGAGCGACGCGGCCGAGCTCATCCGGATGGTGGTTGCGAAGGCGTCGATCGAATGCCCGATCTTCAACGGCGGCACGGGGCGGTGCTCAAAGGTGGCCGAGATTGCCGCTTACGTGGCGGGGTGCTGGAGTTCCGCGGCGCAGGTCCGCTTTTCGGGCGAGCGACGTCCAGGCGATCCTCGCTGCCTGCTCGCCGATCCCACGCGAGCGACCGATATCGGTTTTCATCCGCGCATCGAGCTGCACACAGGGCTGCTTCGCTACGTGCAGTGGTTTCGCGAAACCACTTCGTGACTGTTCGCGTTGCCTTTCCACTGCTGGGCGGGTGGTTCTGGACCGGAGGGCAAAGCTATCTTCGCAATCTGTTTCGTGTGCTCGCCACGACCGCGGCTGACCGGGTTATACCCGTGCTCACGGTGTCGGCCGGCGCGGTCAGCGGCGCACGCGAGGCGTTCGGCGACCTCCAGGGCCTCGAGATGGTGGAGGTGCCACGCGCCTTATCCGGGCGGCGAATCATGCGCGCGCGAGCGCTGCTCCTGGGACGCGATGCGCGGTTCGAGCGCTGGCTCCTGGATCAACGCATCGATCTGTTGTTCGAGGCCACGGAGTTCATGGGCTGGCGCAGTCGCGTGCCGACACTTGTATGGATGCCGGACTTCCAGCATCGACATCTTCCATCGATGTTCGAGTGGAAGCGCCTCATCGGGCGAGAGCTGCTGTACCAGATGCAGACGCGGACCGGTCGCACGATCATGCTGAGCAGCGAGACCACGCGCCGCGAATGCGAGCGTTTCTATCCTGCAAGCCGCGGTCACACGACGGTGGTGCGCTTCGCCGTGGCTCCTGCGCGGTCTCCGGCGCTCAGCACTCTCGTTCAACGCTACGGCCTGCCCGCGGACTATCTGTACTTGCCGAATCAATTCTGGAAGCACAAGAACCATGGCCTCATCGTCGATGCGCTGCATCGATTGCGACAGCGGGGGCGGCTCATTTGCGTGGTGGCCTCGGGCAATCCATCGGACGTGCGCGATCCGCAGTACTTCCCGCGTCTTCTGCGGCGGATCAAGCAACTCGAGCTGGGGGATTCATGGCGCCTCCTTGGGATGATCCCGTACGAGGATGTCATCGGTCTGATGCGTGGAAGCATCGCCGTCATCAATCCCTCATTCGTCGAGGGCTGGAGCACGACCGTGGAGGAGGCGAAGGCACTGGGGGTACCCCTCGTGCTCTCCGACATCCCAGTGCATCGAGAGCAGACGAGCGATGCGGTATTCTTCGATCCCAACGATTCCGAGGCGGCGGCGTCCGCGCTCCTCGAAGCGTGTGAGCGTTTCGCACCCCGACTCCGCGGCGAGGCCCGGGCTCCCAACCCGCATGTCGAGGAGCACCTGCGCGCCTTCGGCGCGGCGTTTTGTGATGCCGTAGATCTTGCCCTGCGGAACGCCACGGCGGTTAAAATCGACCGCGGTCCCTCCTTCGACGGAGCGCCTCACCAATGAAATTCTCGATCCGGATCGGCCGCGGGCAAAAGTCGTGCTGTGGCCTGTGGGTTTCGATGGGACTTTTCTTGGCGCTGAGGACTCACGCGCAAGAAGTGTGCTCGTCCGCCGTCGCTCTCTCGGCCGGTGCGGACGACAACACCGTGGCCTTCACCAAGCTGCTCGAGAGCTGCGCGGGCCACACCCTCCGTCTGCCCGCCGGCACCTTCATGTTTCGTCCTTCGAGTTACGCACAGGGGTTTACCATCCCGACGGGCACGACACTCGAAGGGGCCGAAGGCGCTGCCACCGTACTCAAAGTCGCCGACAGCGGCACTTTCGCAAGCTTGCTCTGGATACGCAGTTCCCGTGTGAAGGTGCGCAATCTGCGGCTCGAGGGCTCACACTACGACAGCGGCTGCGCGCATGGACTCGACTATGGCCACGCCATCAATGTGTACTCGGACACAAAGGATCCCGGGAGTATCGAGGACATCACTATCAGCGGCAACGTTTTCCTCGACTTCAACGGCATGAACTGGCTGGCTTTAAATGCAGCCGATGCCAGTCCAGGCATTGGACACCATAGCCTCGTCGCCATCACCGGCAATCGCTTCTTGAGTACCGCGTCGCTGCGGGGCGGATGTGCGGATCGTGGTATCAACTACTCCGTGGTGATGGTTTCACTGCACGGCTCCAATGAATCCGAGCATGGCGTGGTGGAGAACGTTTCCATCAGCTCGAATACCTTCGAGGCTGCATTCGTCAAGCAGGCGGTGGCGCTGTGGAGTGGAACCTCGCGCATTGACGTGCAGAACAACGTCATTCGCGACGCGGGCCTGCGTCTGCCCGCCCGCTCCGGCGAGCTTGGACGTTATGCGATCAACATCTACGACAGCGCGCATGAGAAGCCCGGATTGCATCCGAGCGATATCCACGTCGTCGGTAACACGATCGAGAATCCGGTGTCCTGCGGAGTCTACGTGGCCGCGGGGCGCCGCATCGAGATCAGGCGCAATCGAATCTCGGGGCAGCGCGATCCTTATGACGATACCCTGCCGAAGGGCGCTATCGCGCTCAACCACGCGGAGGAATCGAGCGTGCACGAGAACGAGCTCGTGGACAATCACATCGGCATCGACTCGGTTGCGGGTACCGTGCATTTCGAGAGCAATCGCGTCGTGCCGTCAGCCGGCGGGATCCGCAGCAAGATTTGGCGCAGCGATCACACCCCGCCGGAGATCGAGCGATGAGCGCGATGGTCCGTCGCATCTCTTGCGCATGAGTACTGATTACTTCGTACATCCGACGGCAATCGTCGATCATCCGTGCGAGATCGGCGCGCAAACGAAGATCTGGCACTTCTCGCACATCATGCGCGATTGCGTCATCGGTGAGCGCTGCAACCTCGGTCAGAACGTCGTGATATCGCCGCGCTGCCGGCTGGGCGCCGGCTGCAAGATCCAGAACAA
>Ga0070734_10001165_pt1 | contig 41170 bp, 37 predicted proteins | sample Coa_R1_8_FD_66444 | JGI IMG/M metagenome (GOLD analysis project Ga0070734, IMG submission 66444) | Surface soil microbial communities from Centralia Pennsylvania, which are recovering from an underground coalmine fire - Coalmine... | ecosystem: Environmental > Terrestrial > Soil > Unclassified ...
AACATGGGCCAGCTCGGGCATCTCGCGCTCGAAGGCACGCCGGTCGACCACAATGTCTGGATCAAGAATTCAGACGGCGGCAACATCTACCGCCTCAACCTCGACTCCGATCGGATCGAGAATCTCGGCGCACCCAAGGACCCGCGCACGGGCCGGCGGATCGGCACCTACGGGCTGCACTCCGACGCCCAGAACAACGTCTACCTGCTCGACTTCGCAGCCGGCAATATCGTCAAGATCGACGCCAAGACCAAGGAATCGACGGTCTATGTAACGCCGACTCCAAACTCGCGTCCGCGGCGCGGACGCGTCGATAGCGAAGGGCGGCTGTGGTTTGCGGAATACAACGGCAACGCCATCGGCATGTTCGATCCGAAGACCGAGAAGATCTCGGAGTGGAAGGTGCCGACACCGTGGAGCGCACCCTATGATGCCGAGGCCGGCCGCAACGGCGAGGCGTGGACCGGCTCCATGCTGACCGATCGCGTCGCGCGCCTCGACATCAAGACCGGCCAGTACACGGAGTATCAGCTGCCGCACCCGACCAATATCCGCCGGGTCCATATCGATGATTCGAAGCGCCCCGGCACGCTCTGGGTCGGCAACAATCACGGCGCCTCCATCGTCAAGGTGGAACCGCTGGACTAGCGCCCAACCCGGAACTCATGGCGCAGGCACCCGCCCTCCCCCAAGCTGGGGGGAGGGCTTTGCTTTTTTGCGACAGCATGACAGCTTCCCCGATGTGAACGGAGCATGTCATGCGACTTGAAAATAAAACCGCGATCGTCACCGGAGGAGCCCGTGGGATCGGGCTTGCAATCGCCAAGCGTTATGCCGCAGAGGGCGCCAAGGTCGTAATTGCGGACGTTGATGCGGCGGCAGGCGAAGCAGCGGCATCCGCCCTGGGCGACGCCAATTGTAGCTTCGTCCTGGCCGACGTCGGCGACCGGCGCGATGCGGACCGCCTGGTCGCTGAAGCGTGCCGCCGATTCGGCGGCATCGACGTCCTTGTCAACAATGCCGGGATCGTGCACGGCGCCGATTTCCTCGACATCGAGGAAGCCGATTTCGATCGCGTGTTGCGCACCAACCTGAAAGGCGCGTTCCTGGTCGGCCAAGCAGCGGCCCGGCGCATGGTGGCGCAGGTCAAGGCGAGGAAGCCGCCCGGCACCATCATCAACATGAGTTCGATCAACGCCGTCGTGGCGATACCGAATCAGGTGCCCTATTGCGTATCGAAGGGCGGCCTGTCGCAACTCACGAAAGTCATGGCCCTGTCGCTTGCCCCCTACGGCATCAGGGTGAACGCGATCGGGCCCGGCTCGATCATGACGGACATCCTCCGGAGCGTGGCGACTGATCGGGAAGCGAGGCGCAAGATCCTCGCGCGCACTCCGCTCGGCCGGATCGGCGAACCTGAGGAGATTGCCTCGATCGCGGTGTTTCTTGCCTCCGAAGACTCAAGCTATATCAGCGGTCAAACGGTCTACGCCGATGGCGGCCGGCTCGGATTGAACTATGTGATGCCGGTGCCGGATGAGGAGGCCGTATAGGTGCGGGCCCGCGATTCCATCGCGTTCCCGCGTCGTGATCGGGAATGCGGATGGCCATCAAGCGTTCGCCTGCACTGGACCGGATCGACGTCAAGATATTGGCCGATCTGCAGCGCAATGGTCGCTCGACCATGCAGGATCTCGCCGCGAGGGTCGGATTGTCGCCGCGCGCGAGCCTGGAGCGGGTCCGCCGGCTGGAGGCGGCTGGCATCATCACGGGTTATCGCGCCGTTATTGACGTTGCGCACCTTTCGCGACCGGTCAACGTCTTTGCCGAGATCGTCTTGGCGAAACATGCCCAGCGCGCCCAAGTGGAGCGGCGGCTTGCCGCGATGGAGGAACTCGTCGAGTGCTGGGAAGTCACTGGAGCGACGGATTACTTGGCCCGGTTCGTGTGCGCGGATCTCGCTGCTTACGAAGCATTAACCACGCGACTGATTGATGATCCGGTCCTGGGGATTTCGCGAATTGTGAGCCACGTCGCGCTGCGCCCGGTGCGCCGCTTCGCCGGCTATCCGGAATCACTCCTGTCCGAGAAGCCACGCTGATCGGGACCTCGCAACCGGAGCGGGGCCACTGCAGGCGGAACCCATTCGATTTCCGCCGTTTCCGCTGCAACCCCCGTGTCCTACTACGGAATCGGCCGCCCCGCGCCCACCGTTCCGCCGCCGCGGTTGCAGCAAACACCTACATTGAGGACACAGCTGATCCGGAGACACGCCCATGGACGTAATGGAACTCGAGAGCCGGCATAGCGCTCACAATTACGAACCGCTTCCCGTCGTGCTCGCGCGCGGTCAGGGCGCCCGCATTTGGGACGTTGCCGGCCGCAGCTACATCGACATGATGAGCGCCTATTCGGCCGCAAGCCATGGCCATGCCCATCCCCGCATCCTGGCGGCACTGGAAGCACAGGCCCGCCGGCTCGCGGTGCCGTCGCGCGCCTATTACAACGATCGCCTCGGGCCGTTTCTGGCCGAAGTGACCCGGCTGACCGGCCTCGATGCGGCATTGCCCATGAACACCGGGGCCGAAGCCGTCGAGACTGCCATCAAAGCGGCGCGGCGGTGGGGCTACTTCGTCAAGGGCGTGGCGCGCGACCGTGCCGAGATCATCGTGGCAAACGGCAACTTCCACGGCCGCACCACGACGGTCATCTCATTTTCCTCCGAACCGGACTACCGGGAAGGATTTGGTCCCTTCACGCCTGGGTTCCGAAGCGTTCCTTTCGGCGATCTGGCGGCCATCGAACGGGCCATCACCCCGGAGACCGTCGCGGTACTTATCGAGCCGATCCAGGGCGAGGCCGGGATTATCGTTCCGCCGGCGGGCTGGCTGCGCGGCCTGCGTCGCCTCTGCGATTCCCATCGCGTGCTGCTCATCCTCGATGAAGTCCAGTCGGGGCTCGGTCGTACCGGCGCCTGGTTTGCGTTCGAGCACGAAAATGTGCGGCCGGACGGTGTGGTCCTTGGCAAAGCCCTTGGCGGCGGCGTCCTGCCGGTGTCGGCTTTCGTGGCGCGACGCGACGTCATGGACGTGTTCACGCCCGGATCGCATGGCTCGACCTTTGGCGGCAATCCGCTGGCTGCCGCGGTCGGCCTCGAAGCGCTTAAGGTGATTGCCGATGAGGGACTGGTCGAGCGCAGTCGCGTGCTGGGCGACCACATGCTTGACCGGCTCCGTGCCATCAAGAGTCCCGTGTTGAGGGAGGTCCGCGGACGCGGATTGTGGGCCGGCGCCGAGATCGATCCTCGCTTCGCGACCGCACGGCGGGCCTGCGAAGCACTGCTGGCAAAGGGCGTGCTGTCCAAGGAGACGCATCACACAGTCGTCCGGCTGGCGCCGCCGTTGGTGATTTCGCGGGAGGATCTCGACTTGGCTCTCGACCGCTTTGCCGAGGTCATTCGGGACCTGGAACGCGCGCGGGCGCCGCTGGTCGCGGCTTGAGAACAAAAGACCATGATGGTGGGAGACATGGAGATCACCGCAATGGCGACAGAGACTTCGCGCTTTCTGATGTGCCGGCCCGATCATTTCGCGGTCGATTATGCCATCAATCCGTGGATGAACCCGAAGAGCTGGGCGCGTGAAAGCAAGATCCTGGTCGATGCGTCACAGCGGGAATGGGCGGCGCTCCATCGTGCGCTCGCCGGCCTTGGTGCAGCGATCGAGCTGGTGCCGCCGGTGCCGCACCTCCCAGATCTCGTTTTCACCGCCAATGCGGCCGTCGTCCTTGATCGTAAGGCGGTGCTGGCGCGCTTCCGTTACCCGGAGCGCCGCGGCGAGGAGGAGCCTTTCGAGCGGGGATTCCGGGCCCTGCAAGCGCGCGGACTGATCGACATCGTTGCTAAGCTTCCGGGCGACCTGGTGCTCGAAGGCGCCGGTGACTGCGTTTGGGATCGCACCCGCAACCAGTTCTGGATGGGCTACGGTCCGCGCTCAGATCGCGACGCCGCTGCCGCGATAAAGGATATTTTCGGCGTCGATACCGTCTCGTTGGAACTCGTCGACGCCCGATTTTACCACCTCGACACTGCGCTGTGTCCGTTGTCACGCGGCGAAGTGATGTTCGTGCCCGCCGCCTTCACAACGGAAGGGCTCGCCCGTATCCACGAGCGCGTTGCGCCGACACAGCGAATCGAGGTGCCGATGGAGGACGCCTGCCACCTTGCCGCCAACGCGGTCTGCGTGGGCGATACCGTGGTTACGTCGTACTGCGGGGATGACCTGCGCCGCCAGCTTGCCAAGCGCGGATACCAGGTGCTGAACACGCCGCTGCCCTCGTTCCTGCGCAGCGGCGGCGCCGCATTCTGTCTGACGCTACGTTTGGATTGGCAATACCGCCTCGGGGCCATGGAGGACGATGCGGCGGTAGCGTGATTTGTGTCCGCGCTACGTGCGAACCCTTCTGATGCTTGACCTTATCCAGTTGTCATCGGGGTTCGCTTGCAGCGCCAATTCGTAATCCGAAAGCGCCTGCCCGCGTTGGCCCAATCGCTCGCGCGCATAGCCACGCCACACCAAGGCGTAAGTCATGCGGGGGCGCATAGATAGCGCAATGTCCAAGTCGCGGATGGCGCCAACGTCGTCGCCGAGGCGTATGTTGGCGTAGCCGCGGCCGAAATAAGCAAAGAAGCGATCCGTTTCGTTGCGCGGTCCCAACGCGATGGCACGGTCGAAGTCTGCGCGCGCCTGCGCGTACATTCCGATCTGCGCATACGCTTCCGCACGCGACAGAACGGCGGCGCTGTCGTTTGGGGTAAGCCGGAGGGCCTCATCGTACTGCCTGATCGCCGCCGAATGGTCGCCCATCCGGGCCAGCGCCCGACCCGCGCCGAAGCTGAACGCCGACTGAGTCGGCGCCAAGCGCGAACCCGTGATGAAATCGCGCATGGCGGCGTCAAACCGGCCCTGGCGCATATGAAAATATCCGCGCTCGATGTAGGCCATTGGATCGATCGGCTGCATCTCCACTAGCGCGTTGTATTCCGCCTCGGCGCGGTCCCAATCGTCCATCGCTTCATAGGACGTGGCCCGAGTCTTGACGAGCTTTCGCAAGTCGTCGGCCTGCGCGGCAGGTGTCCCTTGCCTGGGCGCGCCCTTGTACCCGTCGCTGTCCGAAGCGCGAACGAGATCGAGCCGGTTCAGGTCGGGAACTTGACCCGTGCGTCGATCATCTTGTGCGTGTGCGGCGACAAGCGACAGTAACGCGAACATGATGTGTGCAACAGAGAATCGGGAACCGCAGCTTCGAAAACGACGCGCCATGCCTGCTCCTCATCGGTCCCGATGGATACCGATTAACACGGCGCCGATGTGCGAAATCTGTATGAGATCATGTCAATCAGCGTTGGTTTCGAGTGAGTTTGGTAACCGCTGATTAAGCAAGAAACTGCGGCTCAGCCGCGCCGATATGCACCCGAACTCTCGTCCTGCGGTCGCGGCAAGGAACCGTCCATGCAGGCGTTGCATACTGATGGCGGAATTCGAGCAGCGAAACCATCTTGCTAGGGATATCCTCGATGGACTTTGGGCCACGCTGGCGTCGGCCACCTCTTGGCTTACCACCGTACGCACGACCCCCTGCGGATCAGCCGCAATTTCAGGGGCGTTTCGCAAGTTATTGTGGCCTTGCCATTGACTTTCCGCCACTCGCGCCTATGTTCCGGCTACGGCTGGTTCATACCGAGTGGCCGCCCATTCGCACAAAATCATTTGTTCGAACTCCGGCGCGGTCGTGGGCACCGGGGTACGAGGTTTTTGAGGCTGATGGCATTTTCCGATCTCGGCTTGTCCGAAAAAGTTCTCGCTGCGGTATCTTCCGCGGGCTACGTCAATCCAACCCCGATCCAGGAACAAGCGATTCCACACGTTCTCGCCAGGCGCGACGTGCTCGGAATTGCACAGACCGGAACCGGAAAAACCGCTGCATTCGTGCTGCCGATGCTGACCAAGCTCGAGCAGGGCCGCGCCCGGGCGCGCATGCCGCGCACCCTCATCCTCGAGCCGACGCGCGAGCTCGCGGCCCAGGTCGAGGAGAGCTTTGCGAAATACGGGGCGAATCACAAGCTCAACGTCGCGCTTCTGATCGGCGGTGTTTCGTATGACGACCAGGACACCAAGCTGGTGCGTGGCGTTGACGTGCTGATCGCAACTCCGGGCCGTCTGCTCGATCATTGCGAGCGCGGCCGGCTGTTGATGTCCGGCGTCGAGCTGCTCGTCATCGATGAAGCCGACCGCATGCTGGACATGGGTTTCATTCCGGATATCGAACGCATCTGCAAGCTCGTTCCGTTCACCCGCCAGACCCTGTTTTTCACCGCCACCATGCCGGCCGAAATCCGGCGAATCACCGACCAGTTTCTCCACAATCCCGTGCGCGTAGAAGTCGCTCGTCCTGCCAGCACCGTCGCTTCAACCACGCAGAACCTGGTGAAGACCGGGCGCGAACCTCACGACAAACGTGAGACATTGCGTCGGCTCATTCGCACCTCCGTTGGCCTGAAGAACGCAATTGTTTTCTGCAATCGGAAGCGCGAGGTCGCGATCTTGCACCGGTCGCTGGTCCGCCACGGATTTTCCGCGGTGGCGCTCCATGGCGACATGGACCAGCAGGCCCGAATGGCAGCTCTGGAGCAATTCCGTAAGAACGAGGTGACGCTGCTCGTCGCCTCGGACGTAGCGGCGCGCGGGCTTGATATTCCGGATGTGAGCCACGTCTTCAATTTCGACGTCCCCCACCATCCCGACGATTACGTGCATCGCATTGGCCGCACCGGGCGCGCAGGGCGCAGCGGCACCGCGATCACCATCGTGGCGCCCGGCGATCAGAAGGCGGTGATCGCGATCGAAAAACTTATCGGCCAATCCATTCCCTGGGCTGGTGAGCCGGTCGAGCACGACAACGTTTCCCGTCGTCACAACGGACGTTCACGCACCGGACTTCGCGACCACAAGCCAGCGCCCTTCCCGCGGTCCGGCGAAAAAATCGCTACCATCACCAGCATACGTCCTCATCGCGTTCCGAACCCGCCGCGCTCGCGCGACGAGGCGCCGGACTTGGCGCATTTTCCTGCGTTCCTGCTGCGGCCGATTCGCGTCAAGGCCTGAGGCGCAACCTCCTCTAAATTGCCTTCCGTGGCGGCGACCCTTGTGGTCGCCCCGCTGACACACCGCCCAGCCCGCGAGCGAGGGGCGACCGCAAGGGGCGCCCCTTACAGGCTCGATCATGAGGGCGTTCGCCTTAACGTTAAGGCGGCCTTACCGATCGCTCGATCATTTCGACGTCTTTGATCCGGTCGGCAACTCGCTTCGCTTTTCACCGCCTATCGCACGCTCGTCGCCTGCGGATCTGATCGGGGAGCGCGCGGCCATCTTGGTGTTTTGCGAATGCGAAATGTTTCATGAACCAATTTGGGATAATTCGTTGCTCTCGAGAGACTGCTAGGGTGTTCAGCGATGAGTAGGTTTGGAGCGATTATTCCTGAGCTCGAGAACGCGTTCCAAAGTGGCGTTTCCGAGAGACGGGTTGAAATGCTCCGACGCGTCACTGATTTGTTCGTGAACGGGGCAAGCGTGTATACGGAAGAGCACGTTGCGTTGTTCGATGACGTCATCGGACGGCTGAGCCGAGGAATCGAGGCCAAGGCGCGCGCAGAGCTTTCCAACCGGCTGGCTCCCGTCCCAAATGCGCCGATCGCCGTCGTCAAAGCACTCGGCTCGGATGACGCGATCGAAGTTGCCGCCCCGATTCTCACCCAATCTGGCAGGCTCGGTGACGACGACTTGGTTGAGATCATCAATTCCAAAGGTCAGGATCACCTGCTCGCCATTTCGAACAGAGCGCAGCTCGGTCACGTCGTCGCGGATGCTCTGGTCGAGCGCGGCGACCAACGAGTCGTACGCACCGTCGCTCGAAATTCGGGCGCGAGATTTTCGGATGCTGGCCTCGGGCTTCTTGTCAAGCGCTCCCAGCAGGACGACGTTCTTGCCGAGTCCGTTGGACTGCGCCAAGACCTGCCGCAGGACCTGTTTGCGAAGCTATTTTCAGAGGCAAGTCACGCCGTTCAAGAAAGGCTTGTGGCTGCCAATCCGGCGCAAGTCGGTGACATTCGCCGGGTCTTGAGCGGGATTACAGCGGACGCGATCGGGTCCGGCGAACAGCTGACGTACGACTACTCCACCGCCCGCGTCGCTGTTGCCGCGCTCCATGCGTCAAAAGCGCTGGACGAGAGTCAGGTCTGCAATTTCGCCAAGCACGGAAAATTCGAGGAGACGGCCGTTGCGCTGGAACTGCTTTGCGAATTTCCAATCGATGCGATCGAACGTGTTTTCCTGAGCGAGAATCCAGAATTGATCCTCATTCTTGCGAAATCGCTTCGTTTCTCCTGGGAGACAGCCGGGCACATCATGCGCCTCTGCCCCAACTCGCGATGTTGGTCCGAAATGAAGTCAGAGACCCATCGCGCGCACTTCGAGAAGCTCCAGGTCGCAACTGCAAAACGCGTCATCCGCTTCTACAAGGTGCGGCGCGCCGCTTCCAAGACTCCTTCTTGAGGTACACATCATGGCGGGTTCTCCACATCCACCAATATGCTTCCTGGTCACGCCCGAACCGGGGACCCGGCATGTCGTTCATTCCGTCTTGACGGATATGAAAGTCGAGTCCGAATGTTTCGATGCACTGCCGGCGATGCTCAAGCGCCATGCGGCCAATCAGCCCGATCTCCTCTTTTTCGACGTGACGACGGACAGCGACGCTGTCCGTCGCGACATGGAGTTGCTGGTCGCCGCCAAGGTCAATTGCCCGATCAGGATCATGAGCGGTCTCAATGGACTGTTGACCGAGGAAATTCGACGCAGTTGGGTTCGCAACGGCCTCAATGTTCGTCCGGCGCTCACGAAACCGCTGCGCCAGCGCGCGATCAGAGAGGCGGCATCCGAACTGGAGCAACCCGCTGACAGGCCGCGAATACGCGCAAGCGAGGTCATCGACCAGGGGTGGTTCGATCTGTGGTATCAGCCGCGCATCGATTTGAGGTCAAACATGTTGGCCGGCGTGGAGGCGCTGTTCCGCGCACGGCATCCGGTGCATGGCATGATCCCGGCGAGTCAATTGCTGGAGGGGGCCGAGGAACCCGAGCTGTTGAATCTCACGACGCGCGTGCTTGGCCGCGCGATGAATGACTGGAAATCGTTTCAAAAAATCGGCGTGCCGATCGAAATTTCGATCAACGTACCGGTTTGCGCTTTGAAGCGATTGTCGCTGTTTTCGATTATCTGGGAGTACGGCCCCACGTCGTCAGATTGGCCCGGAATCACTTTGGAATTAGGCGAAGACGAGATCATCCCGAATATGCCCTTCGCCTTCAACGCCATTAAAGACCTTCGCAGGCAGAAAATCAAGCTCGCCATCGATAGCTTCGGATTGAGTTACGAGGAGTTATCGCGGCATCAGGAGTTGCCTTTTTCGGAGATGAAGATCGATCGCAGTTTCATCTTTAATTGTGACCTCAACCCACATAACGCCGGCTTGTGTGAGATGATCATCGATTTCGCCCACCAGTATGGGGCGAAAGCCGTGGCGGAAGGTGTTGAAACCGCAGGCGAACTTAAAGCTTTGCGCACTATGGGATGCGACTACGCACAGGGCTATCTGTTGGCTCGCCCAATGAGCAAGTCGGATTTCATCGGGCTGTTGCAGCAACGCGTTCAGAAAGCGAAAACCGCGTGATCCAAAGATGCTTCGAAGATGCGGGTTTTCCCGGAGATGCATTTTCGGAGTTGCATAGGCAGTTTTCGGCAGGCGCATAGGTAAGCTTCGAAACCTCGTGACGCTACACACCAAATAATCAATCGTTTCAGATGCCATCGACCGATCATTGGCATTCGCAATTCTCCCTGCGCTTTCTCTAAATACCATCGCCGAGCTTTTTGTTGGTCGAGTTCGCGAAGTATTGAAGGCGTAAACAATTGACTTACAACCTGGGACGTGAGTCAATCTGCGCATGTCCGCCGCCTCGTCATCCACCAGTTCGGAACGAGACGAACGCGTCTTCATCGCGGCCTTTGGGCTCATGGACTCCCCTCAGGACGGCGAGGCGATCGCGGCGTTTATGCGGGCACGCGCGATCCTCCACCGCCACGGCGGCGGATTTCGGCGCATGCTTGAGCGTTCCCATGAGGCAGAGCGCCTCAACGAAGAACTGGGCAAACAGAACGCGCAATTGCTTCGCGAAAATAGCGCGCTCCGTGCGCGCGACAGCCGGCCTGTATCGTCGCCGGCGAACGACGCCCGGGGACCGCTCGCCGCGCCCGCCATTCCGGAATTCCGGCATTGGGATATCGGCCTCATAAGCATCATCGGCATATCGACCAGCTACGGTCTTCTGGGCATCACTGCCTCGCTCACGCTGATTGCCTCCATTCTAATCTGCGCGGCGTTCGCGAACTGGTTCAGCCCCATCCGATTTTTCGCCGGTCTCGTGTTGGGATTGACGGCTCTTGGGATGATCCTGTTCAATCGATCGGCTTCTGCCGACGCGCGGATACGTGCTGTTGCCGATGCCCCGGCCGCAGCCATGCCGGCGACAACCTTCCGCACAGCCGCCGATCCGTCGCCAGCGCCGCCGCCCCTGATACCTGCCGATGCGTTGCCGGGCCGACAGGCAGTGAGTGAATCGATGGTGCGCCGAGCACCGTCTGAACCGCGGTCGCGACGTGGATCGTCGCCAAAGCTGGACTGCGGCAGTTATCGCCTTCAGCCGGGTTTTACCTGTCCGCGGAGTACACGATGGGGAGGGAATTTCTTGCCAGACTTCGGGCGGCCACCGAACATGCGTTACAACTGAGAATTAACGGGAAAAGACGGGCAGATCACAGCTCCTCTCAGCGCGAGCTTCATCCGATGTTTTCTCGCTTGGCATCGCGGGACGCGATGTTGCTGCGAGCAGACGCGCAGTGGCAGCCGACGGCGCCGCTGCTGCGCATCGAAATCATGGCAAGCGGCCCGTTTGAGGGCCTGCGCGGCATCCGGGCTGCCGTCAATCGCTTGCAGGACAGCCTTGTAACCGCCGTCCGCAAAGGCACGCTCGAACTGCGGTTGACAGAGGTCCGGCGCACATGCCGGCACAGCACGGCATGGAGCACGGCGTCCGTAGACCCCGGCGCCGACACAACGACGTGGCAATGTTTCGTCGACGCATTCGCCAGTGAACGCGAGCGAAGGAAAACCATGTTTGTGCAGGCCTTTCGTGAAAGCCTCCGCAATCAGGTCAATCACGTCGTAGTTTTCGGCGATCGATTCGACGATGGTGTCTTGTTCTTGGGCGCCGCGATACGAGCGTTCCGCCGGCAGGGCGTTCGCGTCTCCGCGTTTTTTCTCGGCGACGATTTCAATAGCCGGAACATGTATCACTTGCTTGCGATCAGTACCGGCGGGGTATTCATGCGTCTGTCGGACTCATGCAATCTCGATGCGGTCTTGCCGGTCATCACGGCTTTCGCCTGCGGCGATCGTGCCCGACTTGCCGCGCTTGCGCCGAGCGCTCCTGAAGCGAGGGCGCTCATTGCTCAGATACGCAGACGGTAGTGCAGCAGAGCGATTCCGCGAAAAATCAGATCGGCCGGCGAGAGTTCAAACCGAGGACCTCATCCTGAAGGAGCCGTGCGCAGCACGGCGGAACCACGTTATCAGGTGATTTGAGGTGATCAGATGCGCTGCACCTCAGCGCCGCGGATAGCAAATCAAGTCGTTCCCGCCGATCAGCGCGCATCCGAAGCAGGCGCGGCCTGCTCGTCCTTTGCCGGCGTAATGGCGACCGACTCCCCGCATCCGCAAGCCGAGGTCTGATTTGGGTTATTGAAGACAAATCCCGCGGAAAACTTGTCGACTCGATAATCCATTTCGGTGCCCAGTAGGAACAGCACCGCCTTTGGATCGATGAGGAGGCGTACGCCTTTTTCATCGACGATCTCGTCGCGGGGATCGACAGTCTCGGCGTATTCCATAGTGTAGGACATGCCGGCGCAGCCACCGTTCTGGACGCCCACGCGGATCCCAACGATTGGCCGTTCCGATTTGCCGACGATGTCCTTGATGCGGTCAGCGGCGGCGTCCGACAGCCGCATCACCTGAGGTCTCGGTCGTAGCTTTGGCCCGGGAATGGCCATGATGCTTTCTCCTCTAACCCCCTCTCCCAGTGGAGCGAGAGGGAGCCGAACTGCGGACGATGAATAAATGGAAATATCTCACCACATGTTCAATACCAGCCTTGCCTCATCGGACATACGGCTCGGATCCCACGGTGGGTCCCAGACCACATTCACAGTCACAGGCCCGGCCCCCGGCACGCTTGCTGCCGCATTTTCCACCATGCTGGGCAGTTCCTGCGCGGAGGGGCAATTTGGCGTCGTCAACGTCATATCGATCGAGATCGCCCGATCGTTGCCGATATCGATCTTGTAGATCAAGCCGAGTTCGTAGATATCGGCCGGGATTTCCGGATCGTACACCGACTTGAGCGCCGCGATGATCTCATCGGTAAGCCGCCCGATCTCCTCCGAAGACAGGGCTTCGCTTGAGTTCGCGAAGGAAGACCCGCTTCCGGGAAGCTCCTGAGCCAATGCCGGGCCCGTTTGGGTCGGTTCGCTTGTGGCTGCCTCGTCTGTCATGCGAAAAGCTCCTGCGCTTTCCTCAGGGCCATGGCGAGCCCATCGACCTCCTCGCGCGTATTGTAGAGAGCAAACGACGCCCGGCAGGTCGCCGTCGTGCCGAAACGCGCCAGCAGCGGCATGACGCAGTGCGTGCCGGCGCGAACCGCGACGCCGACGCGGTCGATCACGGTTGCAACGTCATGGGGATGCGCGCCCTTCATCTCGAACGAGATGATTGAGCCCTTGTCCTTGGCGCTGCCGAGGATCTTGAGCGAATTGATCTCGCGCAGGCGATCGGTGGCGTAGGACAGCAACGCCTTTTCGTGGGCCCGGATCGGCGCGCGGCCGATCGAATTGACGTAGTCGATCGCGGCGCCAAGGCCGATCGCCTGGACGATCGACGGCGTGCCGGCCTCGAATTTGTGGGGCGGGTCGCCGTAGCTGATGCGGTCCTGGAACACCTCATGGATCATCTCGCCGCCGCCGTTGAACGGCGGCATCGCGGCCAGATGGGCATACTTGCCATACAGCACTCCGATGCCGGAGGGGCCGTAGAGCTTATGCCCCGTGAACGCGTAGAAATCGCAATCAATGTCAGACACGTCGACGTCGAGATGGACAGCGCCCTGAGCGCCGTCGATCAGCACCGGAATGCCGTGCGCGTGCGCGATCCGCACCACCTCCTTCACGGGAAGGATGGTGCCGAGCGCATTCGACATGTGGGTGATGGCGACCATCCTGGTGCGATCGGTGAGCAGCTTCTCAAACTCGTCGAGGAGGAAATTCCCCTCATCGTCCACCGGCGCCCAGCGGATGACGGCGCCCTGTCGTTCGCGCAGAAAGTGCCACGGCACCACGTTGGAGTGGTGCTCCATGATGGAGAGTACGATCTCGTCGCCAGGCCTGATGCGTTCGCGCGCGAATGTGTAAGCGACGAGGTTGATGGCCTCGGTGGCATTGCGCGTGAAGATGATCTCCTCGGGCCGCGCCGCGTTGAGGAAGACGCGCACTTTTTCGCGCGCACCCTCGTAAGCTTCCGTCGCAGCATTGGCGAGATAATGCAGGCCGCGATGGACGTTTGCGTACTCGGACGTGTAGGCTTTCTGGATGCGATCAAGCACCGCCTTCGGCTTTTGTGCCGAGGCGGCGTTGTCGAGATAGATCAGTGGCTTGCCATGGACCTTCATGGCCAGGATCGGGAAATCCTCGCGCACGCGCGCCACGTCATAGGCACCGTTAATCAGTGCGGGGTGCATGGCGTTCATGGCCGCCCCCCAAGCCAACGCAGCGTCGCGGCTGCCAGCGCATCGCGCACGTCTTCGTGCGGGACCGTTTCGAGCGCCTCGCCGACGAAGGACTGGATCAAAAGCGACTCGGCCTCGGGTTCTGGAATGCCGCGCGCCATCAGGTAAAACTTGAGATTCTCATCAAGCGCGCCGGATGTCGCCCCGTGTCCGCACTGCACGTCGTCAGCGAAAATCTCGAGCTCCGGCTTGTTGTCGGCTTCTGCGTCCTGGGAGAGCAGCAGCGCCCGCGTCATCATGCGTGAATCGGTCTTCTGCGCGCCTGGGCGCACAATGATCTTGCCCTGGAACACGCCGCGGCTGGCGCCGTCCAGCACCGATTTGAACAACTCGCGCCCCAGGCAGCCGCCTGCAACGTGGTCGACCAGCAGCGTAGTGTCGCCGTGCTGCTTGCCTGTGAGCAGGCTCGCGCCGGCGAGGTTGAGCGTCGCGCCGGCGCCTGCGCAGCGAACGAACATCTGGTTGCGCACCACGAGGCCGCCGGTCAGGAAAGCGAAATCGGAGACATCCGCATTCGCTCCGATGCTGGCGCTCAGTGTTGCCAGATGCAGCGCTGCATCGCCCTCCGCATTGACCTTGACGCGGTTAAGGCGCGCGCCGTCACCGACCACGAGGTCAAGGGCAGTGTTGACCTGATAATCGACGCCGTCCGGGCCCTCGTGGCTTTCCAGCAAAGTCAGGTCCGAACCCGCCCCAACGATGACGAGCGAACGCGTAAATACCGCCGTAGCACGCGCTGCGCCATGGATGAAGACGAGATGCAGCGGCCGCGCAATGCGGGCGCCCGCCGCGACCTCGACGACGGCACCATCGCCCATGAAGGCAGTGTTGAGCGAATAGGCCACGTCGCCCTCCGCCGGACCGGCGGCGAGGTGTTCTGCAAGTTCGGCCGGGCCGCGGCTGAGCACATCCGCGAGCGAGGAAATTCTCAGTCCGGGCTCCAGCGCGGCGAGATCGGACAATTCCGCAACGAATGCACCGTCAACGAACACGATGCGCCGCGCGTCAATGGTGGCAAATATGCTGCCCGCCCCTTTTGCCCGCGCCTTGGCATCCGCGACCGGCGTGTCCGCGAGCGGTTTCACGTCACGCATCAAAGCGCGCAGATCGGTGTATTTCCATTCCTCCACGCGGCGGTGGGGCAGGCCCTGAGCCTCAAAACGTCGGAACGCCGCCTCGCGGCGCGCCGCGATCGGGTCATCTGCGAACCCACCCCGCAGGGCCGCGAAAGCCCCGGCGAGGCCGGTTTCGGCCGCCGTCTTGATGGGGGTGATCTCTGCGGTCATGGCGTCACGCCGCCTCGTCCTGATAGGGCGCGTAGCCTTTGGCTTCAAGCTCGAGCGCCAGCTCGCTGCCCCCGGTGCGCATGATCCTCCCCCTGGACAACACGTGCACGATATCCGGCACGATGTGCTCCAGGAGGCGCTGATAATGGGTGATGACCACCATGGCGCGATCCGGTGAGCGCAACCGGTTGACGCCTTCGGCCACCACCTTGAGGGCGTCGATGTCGAGACCGGAATCAGTCTCATCGAGCACCGCAAGCTTGGGCTCCAGCAGCGCCATCTGCAAAATCTCGTTGCGTTTCTTCTCGCCGCCGGAGAAGCCGACGTTCACCGGCCGCCGCAGCATGTCGATATCGATCGAAAGCCTTGCGGCCTGCTCGCGCACGCGCTTCATGAATTCGGGGGTCGACAATTCCGCCTCGCCGCGCGCCTTGCGCTGGGCGTTGAGAGCGGTGCGAAGGAATGTCATGGTTGGGACGCCGGGGATCTCCAACGGATATTGGAACGCCAGGAAGATGCCGCGCGCCGCGCGCTCATCCGGGGCCCGTTCCAGAAGGTCCGCGCCTTCGAAATTCACTTCGCCGCTGGTCACCTCGTAGCCAGGCTTGCCCGAAAGTACATGGGCGAGCGTCGACTTGCCGGAACCATTCGGCCCCATGATGGCATGCACCTCGCCGCGATTCACGATGAGGTCGAGACCCTTGAGTATTTCGCGGCCATCGACCTCGACCGTGAGATTTTTGACTTCAAGCAGCGCCACGTGAACCTCTCTGGACTTCTTCATCCGGTCAGAAACTCGAAATGTGAAACGATCCCCGCCCTCAAGGCGTGGCCTACCCCACCGAGCCCTCAAGGCTGATCGAAATCAGCTTCTGGGCCTCGACTGCAAATTCCATCGGCAACTGCTGCAGCACGTCGCGCACAAAGCCATTCACCACCAGCGCCACCGCATCTTCCTGCGAAAGGCCGCGCTGCATGCAGTAGAACAGCATCTCCTCGGAGATTTTCGAGGTCGTCGCCTCGTGCTCGAACACCGCGGCGGGGTTCTTCGACTCGATGTACGGCACCGTGTGGGCGCCGCAGTGATCGCCGATCAGGAGCGAGTCGCAATTGGTAAAGTTGCGCGCCCCGACCGCGCGGCGGTGGGCCGACACCAGGCCTCGATAGGTGTTGTTGGACCGCCCAGCGGCAATTCCCTTGGAAATGATCCGGCTCACGGTGTTGCGGCCGAGATGGATCATCTTGGTGCCGGAATCGACTTGCTGACGCCCATTGGAGATCGCGATGGAGTAGAATTCACCGCGTGAATGATCACCGCGCAGGATGCAGCTCGGATATTTCCACGTGATCGCCGAGCCCGTCTCCACCTGGGTCCAGGAAATCCGCGAATGACGGCCGCGGCAGTCGCCCCGCTTGGTGACGAAGTTGAAGATGCCGCCACGACCTTCTGAGTCGCCCGGATACCAGTTCTGGACCGTCGAATACTTGATCTCCGCATCGTCGAGCGCGATCAGTTCGACAACAGCGGCGTGGAGCTGATTCTCGTCGCGACGCGGCGCCGTGCACCCCTCCAGGTAGCTCACGTAGGAGCCCTTGTCGGCGATGATGAGGGTACGCTCGAATTGACCGCTGTTGCGTTCGTTGATGCGGAAATAGGTCGACAGCTCCATCGGGCAGCGCACGCCCGGCGGCACATAGACAAACGAGCCGTCGGAAAACACCGCCGAGTTGAGCGTCGCGAAGAAATTGTCCGATGTCGGCACCACCGAGCCGAGATACTTCTTGACCAGCTCCGGATGCTCGCGGACCGCTTCCGAAATCGGCATGAAGATGACGCCGGCCTTCTTCAGTTCGTTCTTGAACGTGGTTGCGACCGACACCGAATCGAACACCGCATCGACTGCGACCCTGCGGGTTGCCGCGCCATCGCCGCCTTCTGCTTCGACCTCATCAGGGCGCACCACGCCCGCCAGGAGTTCCTGCTCACGCAGCGGAATCCCCAGCTTCTCGTAGGTCCTCAGAATCTCGGGATCGATCTCGTCGAGCGATTTCGGCGCCGCTGTCTGCTTCGGAGCGGCATAGTAGTAGATGTCCTGGTAGTCGATCTCGGGGTAGTCCACCCGCGCCCACCTCGGCTCCCGCATGGTCAGCCAATGGCGGTATGCGCCGAGGCGCCACTCGAGCAACCAGGCAGGTTCATTCTTTTTTGCCGAGATGAACCGTACGGTGTCTTCGCTCAGCCCCTTCGGAGCCTTTTCGGACTCGATAAGCGTCTCAAACCCGTACTTATACTGATCCACGTCGATCAGGCGTACCTGCTCGACGGTCTCTTGCACGGCCGGCATTCTTCCCTCCACTGCGGTTTCAAGGACCGCGGGTTGGATCGGTCTGGTCGTCTATGGTTGTTTCGTCCCGGTTCCGGCGATCACCCATAGCTTTGTTGCGGTCAGGCGGCTAGGCCGCCTTTTCCCTTAGATAACCCCGCCACGAGCTTGATCCAAGCCTTAAGGAAAAGATCGATTTCTTTTTCGGCGGTACTCGGCCCGATACTCAGCCGGATCGCCCCGACGCGGAGCCTGTCGGGCACTCCCATGGCGGCGAGTACGTGAGACGTGGCGACCTTGCCGGATGAGCAGGCCGAGCCCGACGACACGGCAAAGCCCGCGAGGTCGAGGTTGATAAGAGCCGTGTCCGCACGCAATCCGGGTGTTGCAAACAGGCTGGTGTTGGGCAGCCGGTGCGCGTTCCGGCCAAAGATAACGGTGGGGCCTGCGTCCAATGCGGCCTCCAGGCGATCACGCAGCGCGCGAGTCCGCTCACCCTCAGTCCGCATGCTGGCCATGGCGCAAGCCGCCGCCGCGCCGAATCCCGCAATCCCGGCGACGTTTTCGGTACCGGCACGGGCGCCGCGCTCCTGGCCGCCCCCTCTGAGCAGCGGTTCCGCGAAGTGTAAGGACGCCGACCGCTTGATCAACGCGCCGACCCCGTGCGGTCCGCCCAGCTTGTGGGCGGAAACCGTCACCAGGTCCGCCCCCGACCTGCCGATGTCGAATGGAATACGACCGGCCACCTGGACCGCGTCCACGTGCAACAGGCCACCGGCGGCATGCACGAGGGCAGCAGCAGCCTCAACCGGCTGGATTACCCCGGTCTCATTGTTGGCCGCCATGATGGAAACGAGCGGGGCGCGAACGCTTTGCCCTTGCAATTCACCAAGCCGTCGGTCCAACGCGCCGATATCGACCACGCCGTCGCTGGTGACGGGAATCTCTTCCACCTGATGGCGTGGGAAACCGCCGCACGCGCGCACCGAGGCGTGCTCGACAGCTGAGATCATCAAGCGGTCAAAGCCGACCTTGTTATCGGGAGTCTCCAGCGCCGGGCTCAGGGCCATCATGTTGGCTTCGGTCCCGCCCGAGGTAAATACGACGTTGCGCGGTTCCGCGCCGACGAGCGCCGCCACCTGTTCGCGTGCTTGCTCAATGCGGCGCCTGGCATCGCGGCCCTCGTGATGCACGGACGACGGGTTGCCCACCTGATCGAGCGCCGCGATCATCGCGGCACGGGCTTCCGGCCGCAGCGGAGCGGTAGCGTTCCAATCCAGGTAAATTCGCTCCGTCATAGTGAATCCGTCAAATTCCGCACAGCCGCTCAGTTATGCCCGCTTGCGGGAGAGGTCGAAACGAGCGCCTCATTGCACCCGTTCCGGGTAAGGAGCCTCTCCACGAGTCCAAGCTTGGCGGGAGGCCCTCCCGTTCCCCGCCCCTCTCCGGGCAAACGGAAGAGGGAGCGGCAAGTTGCGAGGTGCGGCGATACGATCGAAGCCGCTCCGGTTATGCCGGCGCGCGAAATTTATATCGGCGCACGAAGTTCTTGCTTTTTATCCTTCTGATCAGGCAAGAAAATATGGCCATGCCCCGCTTGCGCTTGCCGGCGCCCTCTCCCTACCCTCCCACATGCGAAGGGTAGAGAGGGGGCAGGTCCGATAAAGTCGAGCGTTTCTGAAGAGTTACGCGCGCCCATAAAGGACGTCAACCAGGGGCGTCAAGCGCACACCGGCACTCGGCCCGCCGGGATGAGCGCTGCACCGGAATATCGAGGTTGTGACCATGCCCGAAATTATCTTCACCGGCTCCGCCGGCCGGATAGAAGGCCGTTACCATCCATCCAAAATCAAAAATGCCCCGATCGCCATTGTACTGCATCCTCATCCGCAGTTCGGCGGTACGATGAATCACCCGATCATTTATCAGCTCTACTACGCGTTCGCTCATCGGAACTTTTCCGTGCTGCGCTTCAACTTCCGCGGCGTCGGGCGCAGCCAGGGTTCGTTCGATCACGGCCAGGGCGAGCTTGCAGACGCCGCCTCGGCGCTCGATTGGGCGCAGTCCATCAACCCGGAAGCGCGCGGCTGCTGGATCGCCGGCTTCTCGTTCGGGGCCTGGATCGGCATGCAACTGCTGATGCGCCGTCCCGAGATCGAAGGGTTCATCTCGATCGCACCGCCCGCCAATCTTTACGATTTCTCGTTCCTCGCCCCCTGCCCTTCTTCCGGGCTCATCATTCACGGCGACAAGGACGCCGTGGTGCCCTACAAGGATGTCACCGGCCTGGTAGAAAAGCTCAAGACCCAAAAGGGCATCGTGATCGAGCAGCGCGTCGTTCCTTCTGCCAACCACTTCTTCGACGGCAAGATCGACGTCCTGATGGCCGCGGTGATGAGCTATCTCGACAAGCGTCTGGAAGGCGGCGACGTCAAACCCGAGCCGCGAGGGCGACGCACCGGGGCGGGGTGAGGATGATGCAGGGGCGGCTGTCGTTAGCGCTAACTTGAGCTGAGGCCACGCCACCACGAACTCCTTCCCCTTGTGGGGGAGGTTGGCGTGATGGTCGCGGGTTGTGGCGCAGCTCGCCCCTCCCCACAAAGGGGGAGGGCGGGAGTTCGCGGCGCCGACAGCGTCAGTGGGGGCTACCCTAGGGGCTACCCTGGCTGGTCGCCCCCCTGCTGGCCGGCCACTGAGAGAACCAACGGGCGCGAGGGTTGCCTCCAGGGTCGCCCTTACAATCCCTTCGGGTTGGCTCAAGCGAGTAACTTGACACCCGCCCACAGATGGACCGGATGATGGCAGCGGTGCGCCGGTACGGTCGCAACCAAATCATGCGGCCGACGTATTCCCAACAGAATCATTACGGATCATTAACGATGAGGGCTAAGCATTCGTGCGTGAAGGTGGGCGATATGAGGGACAGTGCGCGTCGAGCACAGCACTATCATGATCTTGCTCTGGAATTCCTGGCACTGACAAAAATCACCACAGCGATCCATATCCGAGAAAGCTACCGCATGATGGGTCAACATTACTTGGCCAGGGCCCGGGCCGAACTTGCACGCGCAAAAGACAAGACGTCAGCCACCAAAATTGAGATCGCATCGGTCTCTGTATTGCCTCAATCTTCATGAGCGTCATCGGTCGTCCGTCATCATGGCGCGTATATAGTCGCTTGCGTCATCCCACCCGCCATTTTTGAACGATGTGGTCCGATGGTTTAGATCGAAAACCCTGCCGGACTTTTTCCCGTTTTGAATCTGCGCAAATGCGAGCATCTCTCGTGTCTGGCCGTCGTACAGGTACTGCCCGAGCCGACGCGAATGCTCGTTCAAATCGTCGGTCTCCAACCTCATCTCGACATAGCACCGGTTGGTTCGTGGGTTGTATCGCGAGAATTGCTCCTGATAGAGGGCGGAGCGAATGAAATTGCCTTCGAGAATCTGCTGCCCCCATGCGGCGCATGTTAAACGTAGCTGAATGATCTGCGTGGCTGCCGCGTTCGCAAGAGGTCCCTCCCCAGCAATCGCGGCAGCAATCATCAACATATATGCCGCTTCGCCGAGACAGGCCGCCAACGAAACCATGTACCTTGAGCGAACCGGTTTCAGAGATTTTTTCATGGAACGCACCACGCCACATGCCCGGCCAACAAGCGCCAGCGGCCGGCAAATCTCACTCTTGATTACTCACGAAGGTACCGCAGCAGATCCTCCACCTGTCGATTGAAGGTCGCGGCGAGCGACCGCATGCCGGAGACCACGAAAGCCGTGTTTTGACCATCCATATAGGCGCGGTCGGCGGCGCTCAGCACAATGATAATGAGGACAGTCCAGAACCAGCGCATTGCAAAATTTCGCGCCTATGGAATGCACCGTCAATAAGGAAAATCACGAGCCTCCGGCCGAACGCGGGCAACCTGGCTTGCTCGATTTTCAGCAGATTTAGTTCGAATTGCGCCTATCCACGTCATACCGATGCTTGTGCGGCCATGACTGCAGAACGGTGCTTCATATGATTGGCACGCCTCTAACCGCGTCGGAAAAAATCTAAGCGCCTTTTCACGTTTTTATTGGGAAGGTGTTCAACGTCAAGGCGGTAAAGGTTGTACTGCAACCCGCGAGATATCAGATGAGTAACGAGCGGCGAAGGAATTTCCGGGTCGAGTGGAATTCACCAGCGACGATCCACGACCTGGAACGCAATTTGATCCGACCATGCATTCTCAGCAACTTCTCGAACCAGGGTGCGAGAATCACTGGCGTGATGGCGAGCACGATTCCGGATGAGTTCATGCTGCGCATTACGGGCGGACGCGGCGGCACGCGCAAATGCCGTGTGCTGTGGCGTTCCAACGACACGCTCGGTGCGGAATTCACCGATTACAAGGCGAACGAAGCGGATGCGAACCAGGCCACGGCGCGGGAGGACGCATAAGGTCTTTCTTCTTTGAAATCGCCCTATGCGGGTTGAGCGGGCGGCGCCACGGATGCATCGGCTTGGCCGCTCGCCGCCAGTGCCCGCGCCACAAACCCCGAAGCCTTCATCTCCTCGATGAACTTGCGCAGATAAGCGATACTCGCTTTGCGACCCTTCACGGTGCCCATGGCCTGCTCGATTGCCATGAAGCGTCCCGGGATGACGCGAGTATCCGGATGGGTCTCCGCAAAAGCGACGATCGGCTGCCGCACGCCGGCGGCCGCCTCGAGGCGGTCCCTCACGAACATCTCCAACGCTTCAGGACCGCTCGACTGGCGCACCAGCTTGGCGTGCTTGATGGCGCGGGTGAGATAGAGGTCATAGGCGCTGCCCTGCGCGACAGCGATCCTCACCCCCTCGCGATCCACATCCGCGACCGCGCGCAAGGCCGAATCCTTCGGGACAAGGTACACGCCCTCGATCACCACATAGGGCGCCGTGAAGTCAATTCCAGCGGCGCGCACCGGATCGACGGCAAGGAACGCCACGTCCCACAGGCCTTCTTTGAGCGCCTCGAAGACCTTGCCGGCCGCATCGAAGGTCACATAGTCGATGCCGACACCCAGGCGACGCGCCAATTCTCGCGCAAGCTCGGCCGATACGCCGCGGGGCGGGCCGCCTGCCGGATCCGGTTGGGCCAATACCGAGTTGCCGAAATTGATGGCCGCGCGCAGACGTCCGGTGGGGGCCAGCTCAGCAACGAGGTCAGGTGTAACTCCATCGGTCATGTTGAGGCCTTTGCCTGAGGGTGAAGGACGCGTCCCAACCACATTCTCCGACGCCATTGCCGGGTCAAAGCCCGCGAGCGACGGCCGAAGGATGGGTGGAACTTGGAAAGCGGTTGGTGATTGCGCGAGATTAGTCGGACCTGTGCCCACACAACGCGCCTTCACCGCGACTCGGTGAGCGGTGTTCCCTTAGCGAGGTCGTCGAAGCGCGCCAGTGCGCGGGAGGTGACGATGTCGACATCCTCAGGCAACATGTAACCTCCCTCGGCGAGCTTCTTGGCACGGTCCATTACAATGGCCTGATACCTCGCGCGACTGCCGTAGCGTTCCTCGATGGAGAGGCGCGGATCGCCGCTTGTTTCGCGTGCGGCGCGCGTTAGCGGCAGCGGAATGTACGAGCCGGCGAGCGGAAGGATTTCGCCCGGCTGGCCGATGGCGGGATTGCGAAAATTCCAGCCCGTATACGTTGCAAGCGGCGCTGCGACATCCGGGAATGCGATGCCGGCCAGTTCATTGCCGTCGCCGTCGACCTGCGGCACCAGGAATGGCAAGCGATGAGCTTCGCCTCCCTCAAGGTCCGCCCGATAGCCGCCCGGAATGGAGAGCGGTGAGCGCACTTCCGGAATTGCCGGGAAGGCGATCTCCTTCTGTGGCACCAAGGTATGATCAGCAAGCCGCGGGTGGCGGCTCGGCGGCGGCGCTATGTCCTCGCGCAGCCAGCGCTCCATGGCGACCGCGAGGGCGCGGTGGCCCCAGGCATATTCATTGGGGTTCGCGCGCTGCTGTCCACCGGCGAGCGGCGCCGCAAACGGACCAGGCACATGCTGCGTGCCGGCGAAGAGATAGATACGCACGTTGTCCGGGACCTGCGCATCGCTCCCGCCATCCAGTGTCGTGTGGATGAGCGCGGCCGAACGGCCGCCGCCCCAGTATTCGGTCGAGGAATTGGTGTAGAAGATTTTCGGCCGCAGCTCCGGGGCGAGCTTCGACAACAGGCCATCAGTCTTGCCTGTCACGTCGTCACGGCTGTCGTTGTCGAGATAAGGAAACAGCGACGCCACGAAATATCCGAGCCCGTTCGGTCGCGCAAAACGCGCATTGAAGTCGCTGCCGCGCGCAGCGCCCGCGATGTGCGCAATGATGCCGTCGAAAGCGCGCTTTCCGGTCTCGTCGACGTTGAAGCCCTCGTATAGAAACTCGCGCAGCAAGCGTCCGTCCTGCGAAGGCCCGAAAGCGACCGCGTAGCGCGCCGATAGTGGCCCGGCGGCTTGGCGCTTCACGGCCGACGCGAGATCGCGCAGCGCAGCAAAGCCGGCACCGGCGACGACAGCGCCCTGCGCGTCGTAGCTCAGCTCGTAGACGTGGCCAGGCGCAAAACCGCCCTTGAGGAACACGGCCGAAATATCCGGCTTCACGTCGGCGCCGATTGCGCGGCCGAATTGCCATTGCGCGCGCGGGATCGCCTGCGGGGCGCCCAGGAAGCTGTCACGCACGATAAGGCTGTTGGCCGGGCTTGCGGGATCGACCGGCGGATAAGCCGTCGTATCCGCATAGCGCGTGAGGAAGTCATCGAGCGGGTAGGTCGGATCGGCCGTGCTCGGAAAGAGCTGCGTCATCACCCGACCGCTGACTGGTCGCCCTTGGTCGAGGACGGGTGGCGCATCGAGGCCGACGAGCCCGCGACCTTTAGGGACGTCGAACTGCCAGCCGACCCAGATCAGCGTGAAGCCCTGGCGCATCAGGAAGCCGTCGCCAAACTCGGCCGCCGTGGTCGGATCTGTAACCTGTGGTGCGAGGTTGAAGTAACGCAACATGTTCTTGCGCCCGCGATTGGCTACGTCGAACAGCGCTACGCCGTTGGCCTGCGCCGACTCTTTCGGCACCAGCGCATAGAGATCGGCGGAGAAGGTCACCCGGCCTGCGGCATCGCGGGGGGCTTTGTCGAGATCGACAATCGGCCAATTTGCAGGAATCGCAGGATCGAGAGCAAAGTACAACTTTCCGACGATCTTCTCGTACGCCCCGGCGGCGCCGAACGCCTTGCCTGCGAGCACGTCCGTGCGTGATGCAATCTCGATGCGCGTCACCTCTGCCCGCGCGGCGGCCAGCGTCAGGGCGAGAAGCGCTATCGGCGTGAGTGAACAGATGCGGGCAAGTGGGGACATGATGCTCTCCTCCCGGAAGGCGCGCGGCCTTTGGGAGCGATTAGAGCATTTTTCGACTGGCTTGACACCCGCGCGGCCATTCTCCTGGCTCCGAAAGGCGCCCGCTCAATCCATCCGCAGGTGATATGGGCTTATACGCGCGGCTTGCGGCCATTAGAAGTAATGCTTCGAGACCCACCAGCAAAATTCCAAAGACCTATGCTCTGTGGTATAGCAGCCCCATGGAGAATCCGGCTGACCCAATCTTGAACCGGTTTCGAGCCGCTCTTGACGAAGCCTACGGCAAGCGGATCGAGCGTGTCGTGCTGTTCGGTTCGCGCGCGCGCGGCGATGCGCGTGCGGATTCTGATTACGATGTTGCGGTATTTCTCGAAGACCTCGACAATTTCGGACAAGAGGCGGGTCGGATCGCAGAAATCGAAACCGACATTCTTTACGACACCGGAGCCGTCATCAGCGCCATGCCTTTTAGAGCCGGCTCCTATCAGGAACGTACGGGACTGATGGGGGAACTGCGGCGCGAAGGCCTCGACCTGTGACGCCGGAAGCGGCAGATTACCTCGACAAGGCGCGCGATGATCTAAACGACGCCAAGAAGATCGCAGCAATCGGGCTGGCGAAAGTTGCGGCGCGTTCAGCCTACTATGCCGCCTACCATACCGCTCAAGCGCTCATCGTCGAACGAACGGGCAAAATTGCCAAGACACATTCCGGGGTTCGCCCGGAATTCGCGAGATTGACGAGAGAGATGCCCGAGATCGGCCGGGTCTTCTCGATCTTTCTCGCGAAAGCCTACAAATACAAGGAAATCTGCGACTATGGTGTGGGCGGCCATGGTGCGGTCGTGACCATGGCCGAGTCCAACGAAGTGGTGGCGAACGCTGCAGATTTCATCGATCGCATAACGATCCTGCTCGCCGAACCTCCGCCACACGATAGCCGGTGACTTCTCCCCTTACGCCTTGACGATCGGCAGCGGCTCGAACTCGCCGCGCAGCACGCCGGCGGCGTCCTGGTAGCCCATCCAGCTCTTGATCGCCGTGGCGTAGATGCGGCGGAAATCGGTGGTGAACACCATGTTGCCGTCGTTCAGCTCGGTGAGACTCGGCATCTTGCCGTACTGGCCGCCCGCGACCGGCGCGCCGATCAGGAAAGCCGGCCCGGCGGTGCCGTGATCGGTGCCCTGGCTGGTGTTTTCCTTCACGCGGCGGCCGAACTCGCTAAAGGCCATCAGCACCACGTCCTGCGCCCGCCCTAGCCGGGCCACGTCCTTCACGAAGGCCGCGATATGATCGGACGTATAGGTCCACAGCCGCGCGTGAACGTCGCTCTGGTAGACATGCGTGTCGAAAGCGTTGTTGCGATAGGCCACGTAGTAGATCTTCGTCGGAAAATCCGCCGCGATCAGCGCCGCGACCCGGTCGAGACCGAACCGAACCAGGCCGTAGTCGATCGGCGTGCGGTAGTTGGCCCAGGCGTCGCGCACCAGCTGCTCGGCGTTGAGCGCACTGCGCGACACACCGAACATGAACTCCTGCGCCTCATTGGCGCCCTCGTCGCGCGTAGCGACCGTGCTCAAAAACTCCTTCTCGTCCGCGAAGCCGGTGCGGATGAATTTTTGCGGATCATCGAACACCAGCGGCACGTGGCGTTGCGACCGCACCGCAAGCGATTGCTGCGTGTCGATATTGACGACGAAGTTGGCATGCCCTTCCGGGTCCATGGCGTCGGCCATGCGGCCGACCCAGCCGTAAAGGTCGCCGCGATTGGGCGCCGCCGTCTGCCAATACGCCATGGAGGAGAAGTGCGAGAACGATGGCTGCTCGTAGCCGACGCCATGCACAATGGCCATGTGGCCATCCTTATAGAGACGCTCCAGGCCCGCCATCGTGTATTGGAAGCCGAAATGATCGTCGAGCTTGCGCAGGCGCGCCGGCTTGATGCCGATCCGCGGCCTGGCGCGGTAATAGGCGTCATCCCCGTATGGCACCACGGTGTTGAGGCCGTCATTACCCCCCGACAATTCGACGACGACCAGGATGCGGCCCTTTTCGTCCGCGCGCGCCGCGGTCTGTGCCCAGGCCGGCGCACGGGTGAGCGCGCCGGCGGCGCCGAATGCGAGGCTGCTGAAGCCCGCACGCAGGAAATCGCGACGCGCCATGCCGCCGAGGCGCGAAAACATGGATGTCATTGGGGGCCTCCCTGTTTCATTGTAGGGTGGGCAAAGGCGCGGAGCGCCGTGCCCACCGGATATGGCAACGGTGGGCACGCTTCGCTTTGCCCACCCTACGCAGCTACGCATGCATCAACAAAGCTGAAACTCCGGTGAACTCATGATCAGGTGAGCGGCGAGCCGCAGCGGCCGCTCCATATAGGTGGAAGCCCGGGCCAGGTCGGCGGTACCGAGCTGGCGCTCCAGGAACGTAACCAGCGTGGTGCGAACAGCCGCGTTCACCGGCACGCTCAGCAGACGCAGTGACAGATGGTCGACCGCATCCGCAGCGGTCTTCGCACCCGCCGCCGTGACCAGGGCCGACAGGTCGAACTGCGCGGCTGAACGCGGGATCGGCTTGATGCGGCGCACCGCCTCCTGCCATCCGACCAGGCTACCGTAGCGGGTGTTGAAGTCCTCCGCGCCGGCGATGACGTTCGCCATGGTCTTGTCGCCGCCTTCCATGCCGCCTCCGCCGGGCGCCTGGTCAACGGTCGCCTCGCCGATGCTGTAGCCGGCGAGAATGCGGTCATTGACCCGCTTGACCTCCGCCCCCGGGTTGAAGTTGGGATCGACGAAATTGATGATGTCCGGAAACAGAACGTCGCGGGCGAAATTGCCGCGCGCCAGCAGCAGCCCGGGGGTGATCCAGGCTCGGCCCTGCGCCCAGCCTGCAACCGTCGGCGGGTTGAGCAAAGTCTGCCCAAGTTCGCGGCTTACGACATAGAGGTCGGGAATGCCGGGGAGGTTTTTGACGCCGAGCTTGCGGTAGGTTGACACGATCAGTTCGATCGGCCCCTTGATCCGGGTACCGACCGACGGCGCGCTGTAGAAGTCTCGCGACAGGAAGATGGTGCGCATCAACGGCGCGATTTCATAGTTGTTATCGCGAAGCACTGCGCCGAGCCGCACCTGGAGGTCGGGCGAGATATTCTCGCGCACGAAGAACTTGTAAAGCTTGCCGGCGATGTATTCGGCGGTGATCTTCTGTTCGAGGATGATGGTGAGAATATCGGCGCCGTCGAAGTTGCCGGTGCGGCCGAGGAACGTCTTCGGCCCGTCGTCGTGCTTTGCGGGGTCGACCTTGAAATCGAGGTCATCGTCGATCCACCCCGTAAAGGCTCGCGCCGCTTCGCGAATATCCCGTTCGGTGTAGTTGCCCACACCCATGGTGAACAATTCCATCACCTCGCGGGCAAAGTTTTCGTTGGGCGCACCCTTCACGTTCTCGGCGGCATCGAGATAGGCCAGCATGGCAGGGCCGCGCGCCACCTCGATCAAGAGGGTGCGGAAATTGCCAGTGGCCTCCCGGTGCAGCAGCGCAAGTTGCTGCTCCATCTTCCGGTAGTCGCGGATCTTCTCTTCGCCGGTCGCAAAATGGCCGTGCCAGAACAGCGCCATTTTCTCTTCGAGCGGATGGTTCGTGGCGACCATGCGGTCGGCCCACCAATGGCCGAGGCGCCGGGTCTCCAGCATGGTGGCGCGCAGCCAATAGAAGAAGCGGTCGACCACTGGCTGCAGCCGCCGCTCGCCCGCAGGCTTGACGCGCGCGCCAAGCGATTCACCGGTCTTCTCGGCGCGCTCGGTCGCGGCGACGCGGCTTGGCGGGAAGTCGCGCAGCGAGGGGTCCCACACGCCGGAAGGATCGAAAGCCGCCAGGTGGTCGTTGGGGATCGCCTGATAATCGAGCAGCGCCGCGACTGCCTGCTCCGGCGTCATGGCGGCGAGTCGCGCGACCTCCTCGGGCGTGGCGCCGAAGCCGGCGCGGTCGATCAGATGGCCAGCGCGCCCGTAACTCCAATCGGAGGCGCTGATCGGCGAAAGGTCGTTGACCCAGGAGGCCGGAGCCGGCTCCCTGCTTACGAGATTGCTGTCAGCACTGGCAATCATCGTCGCTGAACCGGAGGAAGTCGCTGAACCGGAGGAAGGAGCGTTCGAAACGGAAGCTTCAACGCGGCTTGCCATGCGTGACCCCGGGCTGGATGAGCGCTAGCTGAAGCGAAATATACGCCTCAACATTGCCCGCGGAAAGCCAGCGCCAGCCTATACCGCGAATAGGACTTTCGCACAGGCGCGAAGCGATCTGGATCAAAGCACTGAGCCCAGGCGATCCCGCGGCTCGAATTAACTCCGTGGTCGTGGCAGGGGATTTTCGTCAAATCCGCGACTGCTTGCGTCGATTGACTTGACGGAATCGAACATCGTGACCAGCAAACGACAGGTCTCGATTTTGAGTGGCGAAATGCGCCACGCGCTGCCCCGGCCGCGTGCGGGCGATTACCCGCCCTTCGCGCGTCAATTTTGCCCCATCAGGCCGGACGGCCGCTCGCGCCCTGAGAACCTGCCGGCGCCGGCGAGGCGGTACTGGCTTGCCCTCCAGGCATCGTCTGACTGCCCGCCGTGGCATGTAGCCCCTGGAATTTCGGTGCTCCAGGCGCGGCGCGAGCCGCAACGGAAGCGTCAGCGGTCTCGATCGTCGGTTTCGGAGCCGTCGGGGGATGGGCTGCCGGCGTCGTCGGGATACTCGTCCCCTTTTGCGACAGCGGCGTGTGTTCCGCAGGTGTCCTGGATTGGACGACAGCCGTCTTACGCGAGTCAAGTGCAGCATTGGGGCGTGCAGCAGACTCCGGCGTCGTCATGGTTGACGAAGCAACCTGCGGCCGGGCGGAGCCGATGGAATTGGCTGATGTCCGAGGCGGAACCTTCGCCAGATGTGCCGCGAGAGCGTCGATACGTTTCTGGTCGTTGCCGATCTGCCCGGTCCAAAGATCCTGGATCTGCTGGGCATGTTCAGCCGCTTTCAACAGACGCCAGCGATTGATGCGCACCTTACCGTCGGCGAGCGGGACCGCGGTCAGCTTCATGCCCATACGGTCGAGGCTGGTAACAAAGGCTTCAACGTCAAAGTCCGGCATCTCAGATCCCCGCTCAAACGCTGCGAAACGTTCTACGCTGTTCGATCCTACGCGCTCGACTTCACGCTGCCCGACCCTTCTGCCAGCCGGGTAGAGTTCAACAATATCTGCGAGAAGGCACTGCGCCATAAATATTCCGCCCCCATCCACAACTAACGGCACACTGCGTTGAAGCTCGCCATTTCATTGCTTTGCGCGCGATGCGCGGGGCAGCACAGGTAACGACATGCCTCTGCGCATCGGCGGTGTTTCACGTTAGGGCGTGTCCGATGAAGTCGATCCATAGGTTCGTTCGTCACCCGCGCGCTTTGACCCGCAGGTGATCTTCTTCGTGCAAGCGTGAGACCAGGCAATGACGCCTGAATGAAGGTCGGTGGGACGCTCCGGCCGCATGCCGCAAGCGAAATGGGCGGCGGGACTGTCGTCAAAGTGTGAGGCGAAAAAGTGTCAGTCGAATCACTCTGTCGCAACGATATTATGGCCCATGCGTCGCCGATTCGCTTGCGCATCCGCGCCAACGCTGCGAAATGGACCCGGAGGGGAATTCCGAGAACCAAGGTCCGAATGCCGTGCCCCACTACCGTCTCCCATTAACGATCAGCCGCCGCACGTTTTTGACACGCACATTGCTGGCAGCAAGCGCCGCCGTGGCCGCCCCGATCCGTGCCGGCGCACAGAACGCGAACGGCTCCTTCGATGCCTGGCGCGAGGCCTTTCGCTCCCGCGCAGCGGCGCGCGGCGTGTCGGAGGCCACCTATCGGCGCGTCATGGGACCCATCAAGCCCGACACCAGCGTCTATGCGGAGATTCGCTCGCAACCCGAATTCAACGAGGCGCTGTGGCAATACATCAACCGCCGCGTCTCCGACTGGCGCATCATAACCGGCAAGGCGCGCGCCAAGGAATATGCGCCACTGCTGACACGCATCGAGAGCGAATACGGCGTTGACCGCTTCACCATGCTGGCGCTGTGGGGGATCGAGTCGAGCTATGGCGAGGTGATCGACAACCCCAAATACATGCGGCCCGTGATCCCGGCGCTGGCGGCGCTCGCCTGGGGCGAGCCGCGCCGGCGCAGCTACTGGGAAGCCGAGTTGCTTAACGCCCTCGTCATCATCGAGCGCGGCTGGAGCGAGCCCAAGGAGATGATCGGCTCGTGGGCGGGCGCCATGGGCCATACCCAATGGATGCCCGAAGTGTGGCTGCACATGGGGGTCGACTTCGACCGCAACGGTCGCATTTCGCCCTATGGCGTCCCGGACGATGCGCTCGCCGGCACTGCGCGCTTCCTGGTCGAACGGGGCAAATACCGTCGCGGCGAAGCCTGGGGTTGCGAGGTCACGTTGCCGGAGCGGCGGGGCGGCGAGAATGGTTACCGCACCTACGCGGCGTGGCGAGAGCTCGGGGTCACGCGCGCCGACGGCGCGGCCTTCTCGCGCCCGGATGACAAAGCCAAATTGAGCGTCCCGGTTGAGGGTGGGCCGGCGTTCCTGGTCGGGCAGAACTTTTCGGCGGTTATGAGCTACAATCCGGCGTTCTCCTACACGCTCGCGGTCGTGCATCTCGCCGATCGCATCCGTGGCGCGGGACCATTCGTACGGCCGTTCCCGGGCAGCGAGCGGCTGATGACGCTCGCCGAAGTGCAGGAGTTGCAGCGGCGCCTTACTGCACTTGGCTTTGACACGGATGGCAGTGATGGCCGCGTCGGCCGCGACACCCAGCGCGCCGTGCGGGATTTTCAGAGAAAAGTCGGCATGTCTCCGGCCGACGGCTATGCCGGCCTCAAGGTCCTGGCCCGGTTGCGTCAAGGCGCCTGATCGGCTTGGATGACGGACGACGGAGGACAGACGACGGAGGACGGATGTCCTTCTGTCATCTGTCGTCCGTCATCTGTCATCGGTCGTCTGTTAATCGTAGAAAGTAGCACGATGTCCACACGCGAAGTGCCTCCACGCGAGACCCGGCAGGTCGATATTGCCAAGATCGACACCGCCGCCATCGAGCGCCCGATCCCGTCGGGCACCAATGCGGCGGGATTCGGCAGCGACGTGGTCGCCGAGACCCTGCGCGATCTCGACATCCCATATATCGCCCTCAATCCTGGGGCGAGCTACCGGGGCCTGCACGACAGCCTCGTCAACCATATCGGCAATGCGAGCCCGCAAATGCTGCTGTGCCTGCACGAGGAGGCGGCGGTCGCCATTGCCCACGGCTACGCGAAAGTTACCGGTAAGGCCATGGCGGCGGCCGTGCACTCCAATGTCGGCCTCTTCCACGCCACCATGGCGATCTTCAACGCGTGGTGCGACCGCATGCCGGTGCTCATTCTCGGCGCCACCGGACCGGTGGATGCGGCAAAGCGGCGGCCGTGGATCGACTGGATCCACACGGCTGCCGATCAGGGCGCGATCGTACGCAATTATACCAAATGGGACGACCAGCCAGCTTCCCCGGCCGCGGCGCGCGAGGCGTTGCTGCGCGCCACCTGGCTCGCCAACGCATCGCCCCAGGGTCCGGTCTACATCAACCTTGATGCCGACATGCAGGAAGCCGCGCTGGAAAAGCCGCTCCCGCCGGTCGACGCAAAACGTTACATGCCCTCAGTTGTCAGCGCGCCGCCCGCCGAGCACATCGAGCAGGCGGCCGAATGGCTAAAAAATGCGAAACATCCCGTCATTCTCGCCGGTCGCGTGTCGCGCGATGTGTCGGCGTGGAAGCACCGCGTTGCGCTTGCCGACGCGATCGGTGCTCATGTCTGCACCACGCCGAAGGTGGGGGCCGCGTTCCCGACCGACCATCCCATGCATCTCGATGCGCCGCAGCCGTTTACCAAAGACGAACTGACACCCCATCTCAAAGAGGCCGATGTTATTCTCAGCCTCGACTGGGTTGATCTCAACGGCACCTTGCGGTCGCTCGGCGGTCCGCCGGCCGGCAAGGTGATCCAAGTTTCCCTCGACCATCAATTGCATAACGGCTGGAGCATGGACTACCAGGGCCTGCCGCCGGTGGACCTGTTCATCGCGGCTGATCCGGACGTGGCGACCGCGGCGCTCGTTCGCGCGATCGGCCCGGTCACGCCCAAGCCAAAAGGACCACCGCGGGCCCTCCACCAGCCGTCCGGCGGCAAGAGCACGCTGGGAATCGAGGATTTGGCGCACGCGCTGCGCAGTGTCGTCGGCGAGCGCGACGTGACCCTCACCCATCTGCCGCTGTCATGGCAGGGCTCGTTCTGGCATTTCCGCCATCCCTTGGACTTCCTTGGCTCAGACGGCGGCGGCGGGGTTGGCGGCGGGCCAGGAATATCGGTCGGGGCCGCGCTCGCGCTGAAGGGATCGGGCCGGCTGCCCATCGGAATCTGCGGCGACGGCGACTTCCTGATGTCCGCGACGTCGCTGTGGACTGCGGTGCACTACCGCATTCCCCTCCTCGTCGTGGTGGCCAACAATCGCTCGTTCTACAATGACGAGGTGCACCAGGAACGGATGGCGATCCTGCGCAATCGCCCCGTCGACAACAAGTGGATCGGCCAGAAGATGCTCGACCCGGAGATCGATATGGCAGGGCTTGCACGTGCCCAGGGCGCGCGTGGCTTCGGCCCAATTGTCAAGCATGATGAGCTGGCAACGGCGCTCGCCGAGGCGGTGGCCGCGGTAGACAATGGCGAGGTGGCGGTGGTCGACGTGCGTATCGAACCGGGTTACGGCGCCCGCGACTCCGGTCTGGTGTCGCAGCGCAAATCGGGCTAGCGGGCGTAACAATAGGGTGGGCAAAGCAAAGCGAAGCGTGCCCACCGTCGCGACAGGCATTGTGATGTCCCGGTGGGCACGCTTCGCTTTGCCCACCCTACCTGCTGATTGAATGTTCGATGGCGAGTGCAACGACGTTGCCGAGATCAGAAGCGGCGAATGCGCCGAGACCTGCCGATGCTGGCATTCTGGTGGTCAAGGAAATCGTCAAACAGTTCGACACGCCCGAAGGGCCGCTGGTCGCGGTGGATCGCGTTTCGCTCAATGTGCGTCCCGGCGAGTTCCTTGCCGTGATCGGGCCGTCGGGTTGCGGCAAGTCCACCTTGTTCAATATCATCGGCGGTTTGCTCGACGGCTACCAGGGCGTTGTTGCGGTCGCGGGCGAGACCGTGCATGGCCCGCATCCCGCAATCGGTATGGTGTTCCAGGAGGAGTCGACCTTCCCGTGGCGCAGCGTCATCGAGAACGTCGCCTTCCCGCTCGAAATTGCCGGGATCGCTAAGAAAGATCGGCTCGAGAAAGCCAAGAAGTTTATCGCCCTGGTCGGGCTCAACGGTTTCGAGAAGCGCTACCCGGCCGAATTGTCCGGCGGCATGCGCCAGCGCGTCGCCATTGCCCGCACACTCGCCTCAGAGCCGAAAATCCTACTGATGGACGAGCCGTTCGCCTCACTCGACGAGCAGACTCGCCTGCTGCTTGGCGACAAAGTGCTGCAGATTCAGCAGGACCTTCAGCAGACCACCCTGCTGATCACGCACAACATCACCGAGGCGGTGCAACTCGCCGACCGCATTCTGGTCATGACCTACCGGCCCGGCCGCGTGAAGCGCATCGTCGACATTGACCTGCCGCGCCCGCGCTCATCCGACGTGGTGTCGAGCGAGGCGTTCGGCCGCTATGTGGCGCAAATCTGGAACGATCTGCGCGAAGAGGCCAGTCGCGGCATGCAGGATGAGGAATCCCGCGCCTTGCACGCGGGAGAACCTCCATGAGCCTGGGAGTTGTCACGCGGGCGCGGAGCTTCCCCCTGGTGCTCGGGCTCGGCGCGCTGGCCGCTATGATTCTCGCGGTCGAAGCCCTGATCAGGCTCGGCGCGATCAACCGGTTCATCGTCCCCCTCCCCTCTCAGATCGTCATGGCGTTCGAGCGCGTGGTTCTCGAGGAGGATATCGCCGAGCGATTCCGGCTGACCTTCCTCGAAGCGCTCGCAGCCGGAGCGATGATAACCGTGGTCGGTGTTTCGCTGGGCCTTCTCTTGTTCCGGGTCAACGTCCTGCGACGCGCGACCGAGACCTGGGTCGCCGCCATGGCGTCGGCGCCGACGGTGCTGATGTATCCGCTGTTCCTGGTGATTTTCGGCCGCAGCGCCTCGACCATCATCATGATGGGGTTCGTCGCGGGCCTGCCGCCGGTGATCCTCAAGACGATCGAAGGCCTTGCAGGCACGCGCCGCGTGCTGATCAATGTGGGCAAGAGTTTCAAGCTCACCGGGCCGCAACTCTTCCTCAAGATCCTTTTCCCGGCGGCGCTGCCGACCATCTTCGTCGGCATCCGTCTCGGGTTGATTTTCACGTTGATCAATGTCGTCGGGGTCGAGTTTCTCATCAATTTCGGCGGCCTCGGCCAGCTCATCAACGATCTGGCCGAACGCTACGACCTGCCCGGCACTTACGCCGCGATCTGTTTCGTCATCCTGGTCAGCGTGTGTTTCTTCGTTCTCACCGAATGGATCGAGCGATGGCTGAGGCCGGTCGACTGAAGGTGCCCGCCACAACCATGCCGTGGCCGGAGCCGGTAACTGCGCTGCGAGTAGCGATCATCGCGGTCACGCTGCTGCTGTGGGAAGCGATTGCGCGATCGGGGCTGCTCTACCGCGATGTCGTGCCTTCGCTCACGGCGATCGGCGGCGCGATATGGCGGCTTCTGGCGATCCCGGATTCGCAAAGTCCGACGTTGAGTTTTCCGCTGACCGACTTCGAGCTGCCGCTGCCGTCGTTTTACTGGCATCTATGGGTGACCGCGAGCGAGGTCGGCACCGGTCTCCTGGTCGGAGGCCTGTCGGGCCTTGTGGTCGGATTAGTACTCGGGGGCAATCGCCTGTTGGCGAAATCCTTCGAGCCTTACCTCTACTATCTGGGCCCAACGCCCAAGATCATCTTCTTCCCGGTAATGATCATGTGGTTCGGTGTCGGCCCGGGCTCGAAGATCGCCATGGGGGCGATCTCGTGCTTTTTTCCTATCGCGCTGTCGACCGCGGCCGGGATGCGCGAGATTGACAAGGTGCTGATCCAGGTCGGCCGCAGCTTCCGGGCTAACGCCTGGCAGATGGCGACAAAGATCTACCTTCCCGCCATGCGTCATCCGATCATCAACGGCGTGCGGCTCGGGCTCGGCGTCGCCATCATCGGCACGTTGCTGGCCGAGACAAAGCTGTCCAACCGCGGCGTCGGCTTCCTGATTATCCAGGCCTACAGCCTGTTCGACATGCCGCGCATGTATGCCATGCTGATCGTCCTGTTCGTCGTCGCGATCGGTGCCAACGCGCTGGTCGGCCGGTTCGGCGGGCTGCATGCGATCAGGCAGCGGTAATGACGGCGGTGCGTAGCGTGGGCAAAGTCGCGCGAGGCCGTGCGAATGTCCCAAGCCGGGGCAAGCGACTTCGCCACCCTACGGGCTATCAACGAAAACATCGGATGGCGGGCACGCTTCGCTTTGCCCACCCTAGGCGCTAAGCTAAATTACCTCGAACCGCGCTGAATACCGGGAGAACCTTCATGATCATGCGCTTCGGCCTTACCCTTGCCATTACGGCTATCACGGCCGCCCTCGCCTCTCCTCCCCGCGCCAGCGCCGACGATCTCCTCAAGCTCACCATCGGCCAACGCGGCAATTGGGACACCGCCATCACTCAACTCGGCACCAAGGCGGGCATCTTTAAAAAGAACGGCATCGAGCTCGACATGGTGTACACCTCGGGCAGCGGCGAGACGCTGCAGCCGATCATCGGCGGCGCGGTCGATCTCGGCCTTGCCGTGGGCACGCTCGGGGCGATCGCGGCCTACGCCAAGGGAGCGCCGGTGCGCATCATCGGGGCGCAGGCGACCGGCGCCGCCGATTACTGGTACGCCAAGACATCATCGCCGATCAGGAAGCTGACCGACCTGACCGACAAGAACACCATCGCGTTCTCCACCAACGGCTCCTCCACAAATAGCGTTGTGCGAGCCTTCATCGATGAATTCAAACTCAAGGTGAAGCCGATGGCGACCGGCAACCCGTCGTCCACACTCACGGCGGTGATGACCGACCAGGTCGACGTCGGTTGGGCGTCGCCGCCGTTCGGCCTCAAGGAGATCGAGGATGGCAAGACCCGCGTGGTGGCGCGGGCGACGGACTCGGCTCTGGTGCGCGGTCAGACGATTCGGGTGATCGTCGCCAACACCGATGCGCTCGCCAAGCGCAAGGATGCGATCGGCCGGTTCATGAAAGGCTATCGCGAGACGATCGCTTACATGTACAGCGACAATCCGCAGGTCATGAAGGATTATGGTGAGTTTGCCGGCGTCTCCGAAGCCGTAGCAAAGCGCGTGCGCGACGATTTCTTCCCGAAGTCACTGGTCGACCCGGATGAAATTCATGGACTCGATGCATTGATGGCGGAGGCCGTGGCGCTGAAGTTCATTCCGGCGCCGCTCAGCAAGCAACAAACCGAGGAGTTGATACAGATAGTGAAATGAGTGAATACGCTGGCGACCTCATGGTCTGACGTTCATCTCGGCTTGAGGATGGCCCTCTCCCGGTGAGGCATTTCCATCCGCCCCAAGCGACTGCCCGTCGGCGCTTTTCATGGTGTAACACTCATTTCAACCCTGACCAGGGTCGTCGCCGGTGTACCGCCCACCGGCGTGAATTGGACGTGCACCTCGAATCGATCGCGCCCGACAAATCCGGTCGACGGCACATACGCGATGTAGCGCCTGTTTGCCTCTTTCTCAGACGCACCAAGAACTCCGTGTGATGGCCGCACGACAACGCGAAGCGCCTCGATGTCGGTTCCCAACACGCCGAAACCAATCTGGCAGGGTTGCCCGATGTGGGTGTTTCCTTCGACGTAAGTAATGCCGTTGCGCACAAATCGGAACCGATGGCCGACGCAGCCGACGTCAGCCAGCGCCGATTGGGCCGGCAGAAGCAAAGCTGCGGCGAGCGCAACCAGAGCTAATCCCGTTCGCATGGCGCAACACCTCCTCTGAGGATTTCGCTCCACATGCCCTACAACTTGAATGTCTCATACACCGACGGATGAAACATCTCCTCGACCTTCATCAATCGCAGCGACAGGCCCTGCGAATGATGATGGCGCAGAAAGAACTCCAGCGCGTTGCGGTTCGGCTCTACGCCGTAGGACCAGAAGTCGTGACCCATCAGTTCGCGCACCGACTTCAGGGTTTCCTCCACGAATGGCAGTGTCACCTTGGTGGCCGACGTATCGCTCAGCGCCGCGAGCGCCGCGGTCTTCGACCGCTCGAACGCCTTGAACACGGCGACCGGCAGCCACGGATGCTTGTCGGCCAGCGCTCGACGTATCCCGATCAGATGCATGATCGGGAAAATTCTCACGCGCCGGTACCAGTCCTTGGCGGCTGCGACGGGATCGCGAAACAACCAGCCCACATCGGGATGGCCGCGCTCGATGAACGACGGCGGGCGCGGCGCGATGAAGCCATCGATTTCACCGTTTTCGAGCAAGGCGGAAATCGTCGCGCCTTCGCGTGCGTTGTCGAGACGCACGCCGGGAGGCAGCTTCACGGCAATTTTCTCCGGACGGCCGGCCTCCTCGATGCCGCCGCGGATCCAGTGAATGTCGGCTGGCTTCACGCCAAAATCATCCTCCAGGATGGCGCGCGCCCAGACGTTGGCGGTGAGCTGATATTCCGGCACGCCGACCTTGCGACCCTTGAGATCCGCGGGCTCCTTGATGCGGTCGGTGCGAACATAGATCGAGGTGTGGCGGAATGCCTTCGACACAAAGGCCGGGATGCCTACATACGGGCATTCTCCGAGCGCGGTCTTCACGGTGTAGCTCGACAGCGACAATTCGCAGATATCGAAATCGACTGAGCGGAAGGCGCGGAAAAAAATTTCCTCGGGCGACAACGTCATGAATACCGGCTCGACGCCGTCGATACGCACTGCGCCGGTGATCAGCGGGCGGTTGCGATCATAGTCGCCGATCGCGACGGAGAGATTGAGGTTCGACATCGGGGTCCCCCGCTTGTGAAGACGACACGCATTCCCTTTTCGTCATGGCTGCGCTTGTCGCGGCCATCCAGTCTTCGTAACCACCTATGCTCAAAGACGTAGATGCCCGGGACAAGTCCGGCCATAGCTGTTGAGGAAAAGTCCGCCAAGCGGGAGTGGTATATCGCGGTGAGGACGACCGTGCCAACCCTCCTCACGTCCGCGAGCGCTCTACCGGGTCCGCCGAAGCTACGTCGATTATCCGCAACTGAATGCGTTCATTGCCTTGCCAGCGGTCAACCGAAAGCGTGCCGGCCACATGAACGGCGCGGCCGCGGTTCTTGAGGAGGGCCGCCCCGAGCTTTTGCCCAGCAACGCGGAACGCAATGGCGTTAAGGGCCGCGCCGTCGCCCGACTGCAATCTCGCGCGCACATGGGCCTGGCCGATCTCTTCGGCGTGCGCCAAGGTGTGCGCTGGAAATGCGATCACGGGCTCCGGATTGCCGGCGCCGAACGGCCCCGCATTCGCGAACGTCGCAAGCAACTCCGCGGTTACGCCGCGCGCCGTCAAAGCACCGTCGATCAAGAGGGCGTCGTCACGTCGCGCCGCCTCGACGTCGGTGCGCAACTGGTCTTCCAGAAAAGCCCTAAACTCTCCGAGCGCACCCGTCTTGAGCGTAACGCCCGCCGCCATGGCATGGCCGCCGCCCTTCATCAGCAGTCCCTCGGCGACGGCATAGCGCACGGCGCGACCGAGATCGACGCCGGGAACGGAGCGCCCCGAACCGGTGCCGACATCGCCGGGCCCAATCGCGACCGCAAAGGCGGGCCGACCGAACCGCTCCTTGAGCCGCGCCGCCACCAGCCCGACGACACCTGGATGCCAGCGCCGTGAGGCCGTGACCACGACAGCGCCGTTCTCCTCGATGCCGAGCGCCGCCATGGCCTCGGCTTCCGCTTCGGCGACCGCGGCAAGCTCGATCGCCTGACGTTCGCGATTGAGATGATCGAGCTGCGCCGCGAGCGCTGCCGCATCGCTCGCATCGCTACATAAGAGGAGTTGCGCGCCGAGATCGGCTCGTCCGATACGTCCGCCGGCGTTGATGCGCGGCCCCAGCATGAAGCCGAGATGCCACGGCTCCGGCGGCCCGGTGAGTCTGGACACGTCCATAAGAGCCGTGAGGCCGACGCGCTCGCGGCGGCGCATCGCGATCAAACCTTTGGCCACGAAGGCGCGATTAAGCCCCTTGAGCGCCACCACGTCCGCAACCGTGCCGAGCGCCACGAGATCGAGGAGTTCGAGCAGGTCAGGTTCCGGCCGCACGCTCCAGAAGCCGCGCCGACGCAGCTCCCGGTTGACGGCCACCACGGCGAGGAAGACGAGTCCGACTGCCGCGAGATGCCCGAGGCCGGACAAATCATCGAGCCTGTTCGGATTGACCACCGCGATGGCGGGCGGGAGCTTTTCATCGGCCTGGTGGTGGTCGATGACGATGGTGTCGAGGCCAAGCCGTTGCGCCTCGGCGAGTGGCTCAATGCTGGTGGTGCCGCAATCCACCGTCACCAGAAGCGTGGCGCCGCGTGCCGCGAGCGAACTAACCGCTTCCACGTTCGGACCATAGCCCTCGAAAATGCGGTCCGGAATGTGGATCATGGGCTCAATCCCGGCGGCGCGCAGGAAGGTCGCGAGCAATGCCGCCGACGTGGCGCCGTCCACATCGTAATCGCCGAAGATGGCGACCTGTTCGCTGCGCATAATGGCATCGGCGATGCGACTCGCGGCCGCCTTCATGTCCACGACTACATCGGGGTCCGGCATCAGCCGCTTGATGGTGGGATCGAGAAAGGCCTCCACGCCGTCGACCTCCACATTGCGCCCCGCCAGGATACGGGCGAGCAGTTCCGGCACATCGTGACGTTGAGCGATTGCGAGCGAACGCGCACCGCCACGATCATCGAGCCGGTCGCGCCACGCTCGCCCGGTCGCCGAGCGCTCGACGCCAAGGAAATGGCGGTTCAAATTCAGGATGGTCACGTCGCGTCCCCCGACGCGATAA
>Ga0070734_10001166_pt1 | contig 41144 bp, 31 predicted proteins | sample Coa_R1_8_FD_66444 | JGI IMG/M metagenome (GOLD analysis project Ga0070734, IMG submission 66444) | Surface soil microbial communities from Centralia Pennsylvania, which are recovering from an underground coalmine fire - Coalmine... | ecosystem: Environmental > Terrestrial > Soil > Unclassified ...
ACATCCTGACATTGCCCAAATCTTCAACGATCTGGCCGGACTATATAAAAGCCAGGGCCGCTATGATGAGGCTGAGCCTCTCTATCTGGAAGCACTGGCTATCTGGCGGAAGGCGTTGCCTGCAGGACATCCTGACATTGCTACTAGCCTCAACGATCTGGCCGGACTATATAAAAGCCAGGGCCGCTATGATAAGGCCGAGCCTCTCTATCTGGAAGCACTGGCTATCTGGCGTAATGCGTTACCTGCAGAACATCCTGACATTGCTACTAGCCTCAACGATCTGGCAGAACTCTATCGAAGTCAGAGTTTATATGACAAAGCCGAACTGCTCCTGCAACAGGCAACAAACATTTATGAAAAAGTGCATGATCATCGGGGCATTGCGGTCTCGTACTCGAATTTAGGACGTCTCTACACCGATCAGAGCCAATGGAATAAAGCTCTGCATAGTTATCAGCGAGGTTTGGTTGCTGTACAAGGTATGGAAGATCGTGCAGGCGTGGCAATAGCATTCAACAATGTAGGAGAAGCATTTTTACATTTAGGCAAATGGGAAGACGCTCTTGATGCGTTTCAGGAAGCACTGCGTATTTTTGATTCACTAGGAGACAAAGATGATGGCGTACATATTCGCGAGAGTATCGCCACCATTCTGCTGCAACGTGAGCAGGCACAGGTTGCGCGTGACTTTTCGTTCTCAGAAACACAACGTTTCTTTGTGGAGGCCGGATTCCAAGTCAATACAATTAGCGATTCTATGGGTTTTTGCTGCTTATCTGCTACGTCTCCCTGGAAGAAGAAGTTCAAAGAGTCCGTTTACGTACAAATTCTTACCGGGCGTCCTATCAAACAGCCTGATGTTTCAAATATATATGATATAGCACGGCAATATTCTCCACAGGGAGTATACGCCTTTATAGTCGTGGATAAACCCCTCGAAGACAGCGCATGGCTGCAGATCGGTGCTTTTCGCGGTGTCAATTTCTCAGTGATTCCAATCCCCTTTACCCTGATTTTGGATAGTCGTGTAGCTAATAAGCCCAATGCCGCCACCCGCAGTCTTGCGAAACATTTGGAGCGGTTTCTCGGGCAAGACATAGATCCCTACGACGTGCGTGACCCTGTGTTTGATGTCCTGAACTTCTTCGGCCACGAAGCACTGGCATATGACCTTAAAGGGCGCCTGTTGGATGGTCATCCGGTCGGACTATTCGGTTTGAGAAAAATGGGCAAAAGCTCTCTCCTGCGCTATATGCAGAGCTATATGCCCTGTCCAGTGGCACGGCTCGATCTGCAAGCCGGTGACGAACTGAATTCTGTTCTCGGACGCATTCTCAGCAACTGGAATAACGATGCACTGAACCGTCTACATCTCTCCTTAAAGCTGGAGAATGTCCAACTCCCTGCCACCAACCCCGCTGCAGAATTCGTCAATCGCGTGCAGCAGGCGCTTAGCTCGCTGGAAACACAAGTACCAAATGAACGATTGGCTGTCTTTCTAGACGAAATTGAATTGATAATACCACGTCGTAATGCAACAGAATTGGAAATTGAAAACTACCTGATTCTGATGAGGACGTTACGAGGGCTAGTTCAGGAGGATGGGCGTTTGGCGTTGATGGTAGCCGGTCTTGATACATCCATCAACCGAGTCAGTTTTTGGGGACAGGAACAGAAGCAGAATCCCTTTTACCAATTCTTGCAAGAGGTCTTCCTATCGCCGTTGCGGGAAGCAGATTGCCTTCAGATGGTCTGCAACCTTGGGCGACAGATAGATCTTTCCTATCATTCCGATGCAATAAAGATGATTGCTGAGGCGAGTGGTAGTCATCCCTTCCTAACGCGCCAGCTTTGTAGCTTGGCCTATCAATTGCGCAATCGGCAGCCAGGCGAGATGCAGCCAGAGACAGTACGACAGGCTATTGATCGCTTCCTTGTAGATCCGCAATATGCCACGTTCCTTAATGAAAACGGCTTATGGAGTGAAGTTACAAATTCTGTCTTATGGAATCCAGAAGCGGCGCAAGCAAATGAAGAGATACTTCTAGCCTGCGCCCGGACAAATGAACCTTTAGCCACATCTGTTCTCGCGACTGGTCCCAATGCGAATGCAAAACGAGCAAGTCTTTATGAACTCACCCAACGGCATGTTCTCCGGTCATCAGGCGAGACAAGGAACCAAGCTGACCCGCACTATGAAATATCGTTTTGTCTGTTTCGTGATTGGATAAGACGCGTCCGCTTAGGTCAGAAAGGATAGTGTTATGCCTACAAATCCGTTCTACTTCAATCAGCCAACACGTCCTGAAGACTTCCTGGGACGGCGCCCTCAAGTGCAAGCCATCGCCGACAATCTATACGCATGGAACGGCGATTCCTATGCTATCATTGGCGGACGGCGCATCGGAAAAAGCAGCCTGCTACTTGCACTGAAAGATATACTGCTGAAGCGGATGAAATATGAGATAGATGTTGACCTTCATGTGCTGCCAATCTTCGTTTCTCTTAAAGCGATGGCACAGCCTACTTCCCCCAAAGATGTCTTGGGATTTATCATCCATCGGATACGCCTGACTGTTCAGCATCTAAACCAGAGTGAGCCGATATTACAGCATGTAGCCACGAATCCCATTCCTGCGACGTTGCAAGAATTGGAAGCCACCATCGCAGATGTTGTGAACACTGCTGCCCCTATACTTGGACAAATACGACTTGCATTGTTGCTGGACGAGATGGATAGCATCGTAGAGTACGATTGGACTGACACTTTACTTGGCAACCTGCGCGCGCTCATCTATGATAGTGACGTACATGACACTGTACGTCTCGTATTATCGGGAGCGGAACTCTTTCTGAAAGTAACTGAGAGGGGATCGCCGCTGTTCAATGTTCTCAATTCTTACTATCTGGGTGCGCTCGATGACGCAAGTGTTCTGGAATTATTAGAACGCGCACAATATCTGCCTTCTCTGGCTGCAGCAGAGATTATTCGTCAGGGTGGTGGGCATCCTTTTATCCTCCAATTTATACTATATCATCTATTTTTCCAAGACTTCACGAAGGTAACAGCAGAGCATGTTCAGAACGAGGTGCGCCATTTTACTCATGATCGTGGTGTTGACCTCGAAAGTTGCTGGCAACACATTGGAATTGAAGGTCAACACGCTTATTGCATTCTCCGCCAAGCCAACGATTGGATGACGTTAGAGAATGTAGTTCTAGCTGCACAGAATCCTCAACTTTCGATTGACCCAGGACTAAAAGCCCTCTGTTATCATGGTATAGTTATTCATGATGGCTTTTATGCACGTTATCGAGTTTGTGGCCAATTGTTCCGTGATTGGGTTGGAATGAAGTGCGATGCATCTATCGCAAAAACCGAAAGGATACAAATTGACGCCGTCATAATGAAAGGTGGTGGGGTGAAAGGACTTGCATATGCAGGTGCTATGCGCGAATTGGAAAAGTATTATGATTTCGCAGGTTTTGTTGGAACGTCCGCTGGATCCATTGCGGCTGTACTTCTCGCTGCCGGATATGATGGCAGGGATCTTGAAGATATCTTACGTAAAACAAACTTTCGCAACTTTATGGATGGTAAAGGCTTTAGCATGATTTTGAATCTTTTCATTCATAAGGGCCTCCATCCTGGTACAACAATTCAAGAATGGATCCGCAACCTTCTTTACGCACGTACTGGGCGAACTGGTGATATTCCTCTGAAAGATTTCGCCCCTAAGAGGGTTGTTATTTACGCGAGCAGATCCAATGGAGGCACAGTTCCTTTCGATTCGGAAGGGCAACGACAGGACACTCCTGCCTTTTTTGCCGTTCGCTGCAGTATGTCTATCCCTTATTTCTTTCAACCTCAGATGCTGGAAGGATCTCGTGTCCTGGATGGTGGTTTGCTCAATAATTATCCTGTCAAAACCTACTTAGAAGAAGAACACAAGCGTCATCCAGCACAACGGCCGAAGTTCATTGCACTCTACCTCGGGTCTAAAAATCCCCGCCCGCTTCCTAAAGGCTTACTCCTCTTTGATATGTTGAATATTCTCTTTGATCGCGACGACCTAACAGTCATTGATGAATATCGCGAGCACACGTTGGTTATAGATCCTTCTCCTATTACTACAGTGGATTTTACACTTTCCGATGCTGAAAAAGATCTATTGGTGCTTCAAGGACGTGTAGCTGCACTCCAATATATACAGGATCAAGGTTTTCCTGATGGGCCATCGAATCATGAAGTACGTCAGGTTACCGAGCAGGCCAGGGAGACCAAAGAAAAAGTGTTAAAGGCTCGCCGCCGAAAAAAAGTATGGGGATATATAATCTCCATCTTGCTTGTTTGCTTTATCATAGTTTCCTCGTCTGCTGTTTTCGGATGGCCTATTTCCCAAATACGACTTCTGCACAGACCAATGGGTACTCAAAGGGTGACAAAAAGCCGTCAAGTTCCATGAGCAATTAGTGTTGGGCTGCACTGATTTCGGAGTAGGTGGCACAGGCGTAGGAGCGAGCAATATACACGGCAGCGGCGCTGTTCGAAACTGTATGCTATCGCTCATTCGGAGGGAGCTTCCAGCTCTTGCAACACAAGAACACGGACTTCAGTCACCCGCTTGAGCGCAATGTCGTTGGTCAGGAACGCCTCGCAGGCGCCTCCCATTGCCATTGCCAGTTGGAGCGCATCCGTCAGCGATAGACCATATTTGGCCCGCAGTTCTGCCGCCTGCCGACCGGCCAGATAATCCACGTAGCCGCAGACGGTACTGGGACCGCGGGTGATCAGATGGTAGAAGTCGAACTGGAGTTCCGTATCGCCACTCTGATAAGCCCCGATCAAGCACTCCGCCAGAGTGATTGGTGATGTAGATGCCTTGAGGGTTCCGGCATCGAGACGGTCAAAAACGTAGTTCACTACCGCATGATAGGGGGAAATCCGCTCGACGAAATAGATAACGGGAGCGGTGTCCAGAAACACCCGTGTGACTCCACGCATGGCCTCCACAATGGTCATGGCCGCTGTCTCAGCGCTTTCTCCCGATGCTCCTCCGCTTCCTGGCGGGTGCGCGTCACCCAGGTCTGTGCATCCTCTCCAAGCAGAGGAGCCGACGCCCGCGCCCGGAGATCGCTCCAGCGTAGAGAAGAAACTGCCGGGGCGGGTGTCTCCAGGCGTTGCCTCAGCAATCCCTCCACATAATCTGGCAGGTTTTGCCCGTTCTGTGCCGCCTCTTGCTGTAATTGCGCTTCCATCTCCGGTGTTAAATGGATGGTCAGAGTCATCCCTTCTTCTCCTGGCTCTTCTGTGTCGCCTTCCCTTGCCTTTCATTATACAGCATGTTGACGGATGGATGTGTATCGCTGCTCCTTAGCGCGTTGACCGCTACGACGGCTCCTGTGTTCAGCGATTCGATGGCCGCGGCGATCACCCGCTGCGCCGCCAGCCCATCCTCACCCGAGCCGTCAATCTCCGAAGGCTGCGCCCCATCGGAGACCTGCTTGAGGAAGGTGTGCAGGCGTTCGCGGAAGGTGTCGTCGAAATCCCGATAGCCGCCGAAGACGGGGTTGGTGTAGACGGCCTTGGCCGTATCGCCTGCAGGGTACAGCGTCGCCTCACGCCACATGTCGTCGATGACGAACCGCCCCTTGACGCCCGCGACTTCGCACCGCTCCATGGGGTGACCGCGTGCGATGTCGTAGCTGCTGGTGAGGTGGCCGACCATGCCATTGGCCAGCTTGAAGTTGAACGAAGCCGTGGACCAGATATTGCGCCCCGGCGCCTGCATGGCGAAGCAGTGGACCTGGGTGATGTCGCCGCAGAAGTGCCGGATGAGATCGATGGAGTGGGGGTTGAGCGCCTTGAGGTGGTAGTAGGGCGATTCGAACGCCTCCGGCCTGCCGATCCAGAGCGCGACATTGACGAACAGCAGGTCGCCCAACCGCCCCTCTTTGAGCCACTGCCCGGCCAGGCGCGCGGCGGGAGTGAAGCGGTGGTTGAAGTCGATGCCGAAGCAGCGCTGCTCCTCCCGCGCCACCCGCACCATCTCCTCCGCCTTATCGATCTCGTTGCTGATCGGCTTTTCGCAGAGGACATGGCAGCCCGCCCGCAGCGCCTGGAGGGTCGGCTCATGGTGATCGCTGGAGTATTCATAGCCGCCTGTCGCCACGCTGCACACATCGGGTTTGAGGGCGGCCAGCATCTCCTCGACGCGGGTGAACCAGGGCACTCCCAGCCGTTCGCCTCCCTGGCGCGCCCGCTCCGGCAGGATATCACAGACGCCGACCAGCTCGGCCAGCGGGTCGGATTGATAGATGCGGGCATGGAGGCTGCCGATAGGCCCCATGCCGATCACGCACACACGCAGCATTGCGAAAGCCTTCTCCGTTTCTTTCCTGCGGCATCGAATCTTGTGCCGATCAGGGATTGCCCTATATTTCGGCTTTCCTTCCGCTTCTCCTGCCGGAATACGGTGCAATCCCTGTCGGAACCGAAACTCTCAGGGCTATGCCTTGATCAGCACGACCTCCGTATCCCCGGCATGGGCCTGTGTCCTGTTCGGAGAGAAGCCCCCTCCATTATGCAAGTAGAGGGTAACCTCCTCGTTGACAATGCCTTCGAAGCGGAAGTACCCCTTCTTATCGGTAAAACTATCCTGGGCGCGGCTATATTTGCCTTGCAGCCGCACTCCCTGCTTCCCGACAGGCTTGCCGCGTGTGTCCACGACGCGTCCGGCAAGCGACCTGTCCGCACGCGGCAGCGTTAAGGTGGGCAGTTCTATCGGCTCTCCCGGCCTGGCATCCCTGCATTCCGACCCCTGAGTACTGTATCCGACGGCCTCCACCCAGACCGAATAGCGTGCATCCGCAAGGAGGTCAAGAAAAGTAAAGCGCCCCTGGCTGTCGGTCGTGGTGGTTGCGATGGGAGCGCCTAATTTCTGCCACCAATCCTGCAGGCTGACCTTCGCGCCGGGAATGGGCTCTCCTTCCACATTGATAACCCGCCCGGAGAGAGGGAGCAGCACATTCGGCTTGAGGTGCAGTGTGATCTCCTCTCCGCCATGTGCCAGAAGGATCTTGTCGGTTGCCAGCGCGCCGGAACGCGCCCCCAGACGAAGAGCGCCCCTGGCCGGTTCGAGGCCGAATGTACCGTGTTCATCCGTCTCGATAGAGGCCACCGGATGCCGAAAGAGGGGAGAGGGCCACTCGGTGGGCTTGATGATCACGACTGCCTTCGCGACCGGCCTGCTATCCGGTCCGAGCACCCTGCCGTGGATCGGTTTGAGATCCGAATCGGAGAAGGGGACCAATGTGAAGTCCTGCACCGTCGTGTTTTCCCCCACCACGATATGGACGCCCTCTTTCGGGGGCGCGTAGCGTGTATAAAGCGGCCCCAGCCCCATCACATAGACATGCTGCCGCCCGGCAGGCACGCGCGCTCGATAGACGCCATCCGGACCGGTGATTACCGACTGTACCGCCCCGCTGGCCTGCGGGTGCGCGGGGCCGCTGATCCCGATGTTGATCCCGGCCAGGGGTTCGCCGGTATGCGCGTCGATCACTTTGCCGGTAAGAAGCGATCCCTGGATCAGGGTAAAGTTTTGCCGCTCCCGCGTTACTCCAGGCTTTACTTCCACAATCTCCAGGGCGCGCGCAGTGACCTGATGTTCCCACGCTTCTCGCGAAAATTCCAGGCGCAGACTGAGGTTATAGAAGCCTGGGCGCAGTTGCGTAATGCGATAGTTGCCATCGGCATCGGTCACTGCTTTGCCCCCGCCGATGGCCCTCTCGGCCGCATGCGCTCCCACATAGATCCCGGCTACCGGCTGCCCCTTCCCTCTCAGGGTGACCCTCCCCTGTATCGCGCCTCCGAAGAGCAGGGCGATAGCGGCAGGCGGTTGGGTCGCGACCAGAGCCAGGTTGATGCAGTCTTTCAATTCCGGTGCGGCAAACGCTTCGTCCTCGACAGCGAATTGGACCTGGACACCTTGCGGCAGGCCAGGAAAGACGCACATGCCCTGTGTATTGGTCTGCTGCCGCCAGGGGCCGGGCAGGTCGGCAGGGATATCGAGAGCGCCGAGGCTTCTCTCATAAAGCCTGTGGACGCGGACGCGCAGCGTGGGGACGGGCTTTCCCTCCGGACCGAGGAAGGCAACGGGTAGGTCCGTAGCAGGCTGCAGGCGGATCGTCATGGGACTGGCGCGGCGCGTTTGAAAGCTGAGGCCCCATTCAGGAGCCTGCACCATGAAGGTGACGGAGAAGGGGGTTCCCAATTCGGGGCGAACCTCCTGAAAGCGAAACTGCCCCTCCGCATCGGTCCGGGTCGTCTGGCACTGCTGCGATCCGCCGGGGGTCTGCTCGATCCAGGAGACCGTAGCGCCTGCGACAGGCGCCCCTTCCGGGGTGACGACCGTGCCGTAGACTTCGCGGGCACTCGCCTCCGGCTGCTTGCCTGCTGCCTCGACATGCGCCTTGAGCTTCGCCCAACAGGGAAATCCGTACTCGCGGGCGATGACCAGCAGCGCATCGGCAAGACGACAGGGAGACGTGCGCTTGCGGTTTGCGGAAGTCCCGGCAAAGTGCGGATGCGCCGCAGCGAAGCGCTGAAGCGCGGTGGGATCGTGGGCCTGGTAGGCGCGGAGCAGAGCCTTTGCCTGGTGCTTGAGGTGTTCCAGGCTGGGGTTGAGCGGCAACGTGAGAGACATAAGAACCTCCTTTCGTAAGCGCCTGGCGTCCGCAAGGTCAGGCAGAAAGAAGGATCGAAATCCGAAAAGTTTAGAAGGGCAGTGGGCTAAGCCCTTTTCGCGGACAGGAACGCGACTGCTTCGCGCTACTTGCTATTATACCACAACTTCAATCCGGTAATCTCCCTATGTGTTGGGCCGGCCATTCGCCAATATGAGAAAGTATGGCGATTCAGCCGATAACTACCCCAGCCAGGCCGCTTGTATCATTGGGATGAAAACTGCCTTAATGCATCCTTTACCTCGACGTGAAGCCATCGCTGTTACAGTGCGCACCGGAACATGAGTACGGAGTAAACTCGGCATGGTCCTACAGAAAACTGAGCGCGGCAAGCACCATTGTTCGCGTATCGAGGCCAGGCAAACACTCCGTATATACAAATATACAAAATAGCGGGGGTAATCGTCATATGAGATGGTTCATGAACTTACGCACGGGCTGGAAACTCGCTCTTGGCTTCGGCTTGTGTCTTGCTCTCACCGGTTGGATTGGATTGACGGCTCTCAGCGGTATCAGTTCGATGATGGCCAACATGAACAGGATTGGCAAGCACAGCGTCCCAGCCCTCATTCATCTTGCAAAGGTAGATGCCGCCGTCAAACAGTTTCGTATCCTTCAATTTCGGCTCGCCGGCAACACGGACCCTCTTCTGCTGAAACAATTACAGCAAGACTTGGACGTGGAAGAGCAAAATGTCTCCTCGAATTTGAAAGAGTATGAACAATCTATCACCCAGGCCGAGGATAGAAAGAACTTCAATGCCCTCGAACAAGCTTGGACGAAGTATCGTGCCATTCATCAACGCATCCGTATGGCGGTTGAGAAAGCAGACTCGAAGGAGGGCTTTCAGATCGTCGAACGAGAGACTACCCCCACCTATACCAACGAGTTTAAGCCCTCACTGGATACGATAACCGATTGGAACGCGAAAGACAGCACTGAGGTTGTTAGCACTGCGGAAAAGGCGGCAGCCGGGCTTCAGTTAATCGTTTTCAGTTGCCTCGGTATCGCCTTCTGCATTGGGATCCTCTTCGCCTGGTATATCACGCGCCTCATCACACGTCCCCTGGCGCAAGTTTCCGAACGCATGGAGACCATCCAGAGCATTTGTCTGACCAACCTGGGCCACGCCGTAGATGCCCTGGCGGAAGGCGACCTGACAGCAACCATCGTGACAGGCACAAAGTCGCTGGAAATCGACACACAAGACGAGTTTGGGAAGATGGCAAAGACCTTCAATGCCCTGCTTGCACGGACACAAAATACCATACAGACCTTCGGTGACGCGCAAGCGTCCCTTCGCGATTTCGTCAGAGAAGTCGTCCAGAGCGCTGAGGCTGTCTCTGCTACGAGCGCCCAGCTCTCGACAGCAGCCGACCAGACCGGACAGGCTGCCGACGAAATTGCCCATTCCATTCAGGAAGTCGCCTCTGCCGCCAACCAGTCCGCCAAGACCAGCCAGGAGATGGCGAAAGGGAGCGAGCAGCAAGCCAGGGCCGCAACCGAGGCCGCAACTGCGATGGAGCGGTTCCAGGTCGCAGTCGGGAGAGTTCAGAGCGCCGGGGAGCGCCAGCAGAACGCCGCTCAACAAGCCGACGCCGGAATGCAACAGGCGACACAAGCCGTCGAAGGGGTAGCGCGCTCTGCCCAGCAGATGGCCTCGACCGCCCAGGAAGCCGCTTCCGTTGCCCAATCGGGTGGCAAGGCTGTCGAGAAGACCATAGCAAGCATGAGCCGGATCAAAGAGCAGGTGGAGGCCGCTTCCGAGAAGGTCGTAGAATTAGGACGGAAGGGACAGGAGATTGGCGCGATTGTCGAAACCATTGACCAAATCGCCGAGCAGACGAACCTGCTGGCTTTGAATGCCGCCATCGAAGCCGCGCGTGCTGGAGAGCATGGCAGGGGATTTGCCGTTGTCGCCGATGAAGTCCGTAAACTTGCCGAGCGTGCCACCGTCTCTACCAAAGAGATCAGCGCTTTGATCGGCAGTGTACGCTCGGGAGTAGAGGAATCGGTTCAGGCCATGCAGGCGAACCATCAGGAAGTGCTGGCAGGTGCGATGTGCAGCGAAGAGGCCGGAACTGCCCTGATGCAGATACTCAAGGCGGCAGAGAGGGTGGCTTCCGAAGTTCAGGAAGTAACCGCTACCGCCGAGAAAATGACGGCATCGGTACAGGCAGTGCGTTCTTCGGTGGCAACCGTGCGCCAACTGGCGGAGGAGAATGAGCGCTCTGTTGGCGAAATGGCAATTGGTACCGTACAGGTTTCCAGCGCCATTACCACGGTGGCTGCCATCAACCAGGAGACGGCAGCAGGAGCTGAGGAGATGAGCGCGTCCGCCGAGGAGGTGGCAGCGAGTACCCAGAATGTGTCGGCATCGGTAGAAGAACAGACCGCCGGCATCCAGGAGGTGAGCGCCTCCGCGAGCGAACTCAACTCCATGGCGTCACACTTGCAGGAACTCGTGAGTCAATTCAAGGTGGGCACAGAAACAAGGCAGATCAAGGCCGATTTTCAAGTAGCCAAAAGAGTCCAACGCAAAGTCGCATAATACCTTCTTATTGGCTTCGAGAGGCCGTAAAGCGAAACACCGCACGACCAGACAACTTGCCGGATGAACTACCCAAAAGGAGTTCATCCGGCAAGTTGTTCACACTTTTTCTGCTCAGGGATTGGGATCACTCCAGCCTTTGCGCGCGGCGCGGGCCAGCAGATGCGTCTTGCCGTCGAAGTCGCTGGTCATCTCCCAGAAGAAGACGCCGCGCAGGCCGCGCTTATGGGCCAGTTGGCCTTTGCGCACGGAGGAAGCCACATCCTCATAGGTAATGAGCTCCCCGCCCTCCGGCTTGACCAGGTAGGGAACCTGGGCTTCCGCATCCAGCATGGTCTTCCAGCCATCCTTGAGGTACTTTGCCATGTCGTTGAAGGCGACCTCATCCGCCTCATACGTTCCGACAGGCGCGGGGTCTCCGAACCTGGCTGCATGGATCCGCTTGCCATAAGCCGGGATGCCAAGCAGCAGCTTCTGCATGGGCCAGCCCTTGCCCTTCCAATAATCTATGGAGGCCGTCACTTCGGGCATGGGGGCGTTGTGCAGGACCTTATCGCACCAGGGGCCGCAGAAGTCGTATGTCATGATATTGAGCCAGTCCGCGAGGGGGAGCAGGGTATCGGTCGGGAACCACTTCCCATAGTAGTTCGTCGCGGGAACGGCCAGCGTCAGGAGGGTGTGGGGCAGGCGTTTGCGCAGCGCCTGCGCCAGCGCGGAGAGTTTTGCCGTCTCAGCGTCGTTTTCAGGAAACTCCCAATCCAGGTCCACGCCATCATAGCGGCCCGCGTGGATCCGTTGTGCCAGCGCATCCGCAAACGGGTCTGTCTGTTGGGCGCGCAGGCTCGCGCCGCTGTCCGCCCCGCCGACGGAGAGCAGCACCTTGATCTTCCTGGCGTGCGCCGCATCCACCAGCGCCCGTGTCTGCTCCTCCGCCGGGAAGTGCAGCGAGCCATTCTTCGTGATTCGGGCAAAGGCGTGGCAGATGTGTGTATAGGCATCCAGGTCGAGATGGACAGGATCTAGAGGCTTCCAGTCGGGGTAGTAGCCCAGGACGAAAGGCATTTTGTCGCTTCCCCCTTCGCGATGCTCCGGCAAGGCGAGGGCCGGAGTGCGCCGCTCTCCCGCTCTCGCCGAATGGAACGCGGCCAACGCCGCCCCGGACAGACCGAAACGCGCCGTAGCCTGCAACAACTCACGCCGCGACAAAACAATTATTTTTGTATCCATCATGCTCCTCCTCTCCGAGTGTTTAAGGAAATGCATTTCGACAGAGCTTCGACGCCGTTCTGCGAGGCGAGGCCCCTAGAGGCGAATTGGGCTTTTTGAACGGGGATTCCTTCCATCGGTCAGGATTTCTGTACGCATTCTGCCGGTCGCATGCCCTGGTGCATAGGGACAAGCAAGAAAAAACCCCGCAGAAATATGCGGGGTTGAAGCAAGGGGGCGCAATAAGCTTCCCAAGAAATCTCGTCGTTATCACCAGTATAGCGCCTCTTCCTTAAAATCGGCTGAATTGAAAATTAAATTATTCTAAGACCCGACCGCGAATGGCCCTCCATTGACACCTACCCCTCCTCTAGCGGTAAGATAGTCTGGAGCGGGAGATGCCCAGCCGCTCCTATTTCCAGCAAAAAGAAGACAGGGCTGTCCCCGGCCCGGGAGATCATCGTATGAATGTCCTCGTCATCGGAGGTTCCGGCTATGTGGCCTCGCTCATCCTGCCGGTGCTCTTACAACGCCATAACCTGCGTATCTTCGATCTTCAGCCCCCTCCGCTCTGGCAGATGGATACCGAGAATCGCGACCAGGATCCCAGCGAACGCAACGTCGAGTTCCATCAGGGCAATGTCTGCGATGCCGCTGCCCTCGCAAGCGCCAGTAAGAATATGGATGCCCTGCTCTATATGGCGATGGGCAGCAAGGATTGGCAAGCCGACGATATTACCATCTCCTCCTTCGATGTCAACGTCAAGGGCATCTATCTGGCCCTGGAGGCGGCGCATGGGGCCGGCATCTCCCATGCGGTCTATACCAGCAGTATGTCCGTCTATGATGGGGACCTGTATTGTCGCCACTTTCCGGACGAAGAGATCCCGTCGGATTCCCGCCACATCTATGGCTTTACCAAGCGGCTCGGCGAAGAGTGCTGCCGCAACGCCGCCCGCGCCTGGAGCATGACAGTCAACGCCCTGCGCCTCTGCCACCCCATGCCGGAGGAGCGCTGGCTCCGCGAGACCCGCCTGGGGACGCCCACCATCGCGACGACTGCGGACGATGTCGCCCGCGCCCTGCTGGCCGCTCTCGACTATCGCGGCCCCGGCTTCGAAGCCTTCATGATCTCCGGAGACTATGAGCAAAAACACATGAATATGAGCAAGGCCAGGCGTCTCCTCAACTGGGAGCCTCTCGCCCGGCCGCTCGAAACGCCGACCAACCCCTGAGCCCTTGCCCGTTGCTGCGGACAAAGGACTGAGCAGAAAACACAGAGACGAGAACTTCCTTATCATGCCGCCCAAAACGCCGACAACTTCGCCCGCTCCGGTAGACCTGCGCCATATCTTCGAGCCGGAGTTCTGGCTCCGGTTCTGGCAAACTTTTTCCCAGAACGCCCTGATCGCTTTGCTGCAGATCGGCGGCATTCTGCTGGCCTATCTGCTACTGCACCTGCTCCTTTCCCGGCTGATTGACAGCGTCCTGGCCCGTCTGCTGGCCCATGAGGCCCGTCTGGGGATTGCGGAGGAGCGACAACGCCGCCTGCAGACCCTGCAGGGGCTGGCGAAGAGCCTCGTCAGCTATGTGCTGTTCTTTGTCTTCGGCGTGCTGTTCCTGAAGGCGCTGGGCTTCGATATCATGCCGTTTATCACCACGGCGGGGGTCATCGGGGTCGCCGTCGCGTTCGGATCTCAAAAGCTGGTGAAGGACGTCATCTCCGGCTTTTTCATCATGATTGACAACCTCTTTGTCGTGGGAGATACGGTGACCATCGGCACAACTACGGGGCAGGTCGTCGAGATGGGGATGCGGGTCACCCGCCTGCTCGATCCCGGCGGGCGGGTCGTGCTCATCGCCAACGGCGATATCGGCGTCGTCACCAACCTGTCGCGCAACCCTGTCTCCGACTTCGTCGAGGTCGCCGTTGCTGCCGGCGCGGACCTCAATAAAGTGGTGTCTACCATCAACGCTGTTGGGGAGGCCCTCTTCGCGCAGCCGAATCACCATCTCAAGGCTGCTCCGAAGCTCCAGGGGATCACCGCCTTCTCCGCCGCCTCGGTCACGATCCGGATCGAGGTGGTCTCAGATCCCCGCGACCTGATCGCCGAACAGATGCGGTTACGAGGCGCGCTCCGCGAGAGCCTCACCGCCGCCGAGATCCCCCTCGCCTGACCCGGCCATAAGAGTGCAATATAGATTTGACGTCAGCGGAAAAGCAGGTTATACTTTTGACAACGCCGCTTCGTCATCCTGCATTACCGACGACGGCAAATTCCCCTTTAAGGTACTACTTTCGTCATGATCCTCGTCATTGATAATTATGACAGCTTCACCTACAACCTGGTCCAGTATCTGGGCGAGTTCGGGGCCGAGGTCGCGGTGCGGCGCAACGACTGCATCACGCTCGATGAGATCGCGGCCATGCAGCCGGAGCGTATCCTGATCTCCCCCGGTCCCTGCACGCCGAACGAAGCGGGCGTCTGCGTGCCGCTGATCCAGCGCTTCGCAGGGCAGATCCCCATCCTGGGCGTCTGTCTGGGACATCAGAGCATCGGGGCGGCGTTTGGCGGCGACGTCATCCGCAACGACCGTATCATGCACGGCAAGACCTCGCTCATCGAACACGATGGCAGGGGCATCTTCGCCGGCCTGCCCAACCCCTTCGAGGCGACCCGCTACCACTCCCTGGTCATCAAACGCGAGACCATGCCCGCCTGCCTGGAGATCACGGCCTGGACCGACCTGGGCGAAATCATGGGGGTGCGGCACCGGGAATATGCCGTCGAAGGAGTGCAGTTCCATCCCGAATCGGCCCTCACCGCCAGCGGCAAGGATCTCCTCCGGAACTTCCTGAAGTTGGGAAAAGGTTAGGGTTTTTCGACGGGGTCGAGGACGAAGTAGGGGCGCATGGGGGCGGAGATGCCTTTGACCAGCACCGGCGAATGGCACACGACATGGAAGTGGTCGCGGACCATCTCGTGCATTGGTTCGCTGATGACGATCTCGCCGCCCTCCGCCAGCGTCTGCAGGCGGGCGCTGACCACCACCGTATGCCCCAGCGCGGTATAGTTGATCTGCCGGTTGCGGTTGCCCACCAGCCCCACGACCGCCTCACCGTAGTGCATGCCGAAGCCGATATTCAGGACCGAACGCCCCTCCGCCTTCCGCCGCGCCGAGAGCGTCAGCGCCGCATCGCGCATCGCCAGAGCCGCCAGCACCGACCGCTCGACCTCCGCCTCCGGGGCGCGATCTATCAGGAAAAAAGCCATCAAGCCATCCCCGGTGTACTTGTCCAGGATCCCGCCGTAGGTGTCCAGGGCGTCGGTAAGCGCCGTCATATAGTGGTTGACGACCTCGATGACCTCTTCGGGGGCGTGCGTCTCGGCGAAGCCCGTAAAGTTGCGGACGTCGGCGAAGAGGACGACGACGCGCCGCTTGTCGCCGCCCAGGCCCAGCGCCTCCTCCGGGGCATCCAGCAGTTGCTCCACGATCTTCGGCGCGAGGAACCGCTGCAGCAGGCGCCGGTTACGATCCCGAGCATCCCGCTCCAGTGTAAAGGTCAGGCGGGTGATGAGGAGAAAGGCGGCGCTTACCGCCACAATGGGCACTACCGCATCCACCCAGACCCCTTTGAAAAAGGCCACCAGTGTGTAGGCGAAGATCCCCAATAGCAACAGGATGACACGCCAGCTCGCCTCCAGCGGATCGCGGCGGACGCAGAGGTGGCCCACCAACGCCCCCAGGATCAGGGTGAGCAGGAATATCCAGCCCGCATTCGCGCGGTGCAGAGCGTATCCGGAGAGCAGCGTGTTCGTGATGCGGGCCAACACCTCGAAGCGGGGCATGGTGCCGATGGGCGTCTCCAGGGGCGCCTGGATCATCGGCTCCAGAAATACGGTCTGTCCCCGAAAGTAGTCTGTGAGCGGAATGGACTGGGTCATACCGAGTATCTGCGGCTCCAGGACCGGCTTGTCGGTGAGCAGGGCCGTGTAGGCCACCGTGGCAATCGACTCGTTGAAGAGCACCGGGGACTGCGGCATCTTGGAGCGAAAATCCAACAGGATGTGCCCCGGAAGGCCCTGCGGCAGCGGGACACCGGCGATGGAGCGCACAAAGAGGCGGTCTCCGTACGCCTCGGGGATCAGTTTCTGTCCATGCTCCAGCGCAAACAGGAGCAGCGGAAGCGGGGGCGAATCCTGCCAGGAGAGCGGTATGGAGGGCAACGGCACCGAGCCGTACATCTCCATGCCGAAGGAGGCGGTGTCGTGCGCCGCCCGGAGCAGTTGGCGCGCCTCCGGGCCGGTATGGGTCTCCTGATCCAGCACCAGGATCACATTGCCGGCCTCATGCATGGCCTCGGTCAACTGCGGCAGATCCCGACGGGTCCGGGCGACCGCCGCCTCGGTCGTCGCGCCGAGGTCCTCCTGATGGACCAACAGGGTCGGGTAGGGCAAAACGATGTGTGCGACGCCCAATTGATGGAGTTTGCGGATGATCTCGGCCTGAAGATCGCTTTCGGAGCGCGAGGTGAGCGCGGCAGCGCGGGCGGCGGCATCCATTCTGAGCAGGATCACCGGGCCGCGCGGAGGCGGCACAGACACCTGCTGCTGGGTAATCGCCTCAAATACCTGGTGTCGAACCCGCATCAACGAGGCCAACGCCGACTCCTCCGTGACTAGCAGCAATTGGTTGCCAACAATCAGGGCGAACATCGAAGCCACCAGCCCCAGCGTGATCCCGCGCAGATCGAGTTGACGCAAACGACCGCCATATTTCCACCGTAGGTTCAAGTGGCCCAGCACGGAATTGACGAGGCGCGGCACCAACTCCTGCGGCTCATAGCCGCGCCCCCGCAGCCACATGGTCAGCCAGACCGTATAGTGGTTCACTCCCAGGAAAACGGCGGAGATGAGGAGGCTGCTCCTGAGGGAGCGGAGCAGCGTCGTCAGTACCAGAGCCCCCAACACCGAGAACCACCACGCCGTTACGCTCAACGGCACGGCTTCCTTCACATCGGGTTTGTCTTGATAGGCAGACGCCCCCAGCGCCGCTCCATAGAGGCTGAACACCAGGAACAGCGTGAATACGGCCGGAAAGACCGCCAGGGTGACGAGCAACAGCACGCTGGGGGGCCAGGGATGCGATGTCCTATCCTGCTGCTGCATGAAGGTGTAGAACCAGAGGGAGGCCAGCACCGACAGCCAGAACGCCCAGCGCAGCGCGACCCGCTGGGCCAGGAGCGTGGTACGCAGGTGCAACAGGCCCCACGCGCTGGCAAGCAGGCCGCGAAAGATGCAGATGATGATCCAGATCCACGCCAGAACAGGCCCTACCCGATCCGGCTTGACCACCAGCCCGATCATGCACAGGAGGTTCAGCCACCAGAGGAAGCGAACCCAGAGGCGCGGATCGCGACGCAGGTTCCAGATATAGGTGATTTGGTCGCGTAGCAACGCCATGACAACTCCCCAAGCCGATTTCAAACCGGAGAATGGCAGGAGGCCACGAGCCGCACGACGCCTCTCCCCAACAACCGGCACAACACAGGAACGCATCTTGATGTTCAGGACGCGATCGCCACCCGCCCGCACCTCTACCGGACGGCTATCGGTGGGGACGCAGCACCCACACCGGCCGATCCGGACCCGGCGTCAAAAAGCCTGTAATGACCCAGGGCTGCGTCATATGGAGGCACTCCGAGACGTCGTACTCCTTGCGGACCTCGCCGAACACATCGCCGCCCTCCGGCTTGGCATCCGTCACAATCGCGGCGTAGCGATGGGCATGCAGGGCCTCAATCAAGCCGGGAGGCAGCCTCTTCTCCGTATGCATCACATCCAGCAGGCCCATGATCTGGAAGTGAGGCGTGGCGGTCAGCCCGCCATGATCCAGGCACAACACCTCGCCCTCTCGCTCCAATCGCCTGATCGCTGCCTGGTAGGCTTCGCCCGCCGCCCGGTTGGCGGTTCGGGGCAACTGCTGGTCGGGCCGGTAGGTGAGCGTCAGCAACTGCGCCAGCGCCAGCACATAGAGCGGCCAGGACGGCATCTCCGCCCTGGCCTCCAGCCGCCCGGCGACGACGCTGGCCGCCGCCGCGATAAATAAGTAGGCGGTCATCAGGACGTTCTCCGCCCCGCCCCAGTGCGCCCGGCTGAGCAGGCTGCCCAGCACCCCGGCTGCCGTCATGGCGATCAGCACGGCGTCCCGCCCGCGCTCCGCGCCCTCCTGGCCCTGCGGTCGCCATTGCCATACGGCCACCAGCGCCAGCAGGGCGATCAGGGGCAGGTACAGCGGCAGATCCTCCACGAGAAACATCCGCGCCAGCGGCAGTTGGATCCCATTGGATAGCGGAACATGGAAACAGTAGTAGCCGAACCAGCCGTCCGTCGCCCTATTGAGCGCCTGAACCGACCCAATGCACACTACGAGTGCAACGAAGAGAAAGGTGACAAGAGTTTTGCCATCGCGCCGCCACGCCAGGGCCGCGGCGCCCGCTGCAAGAAACAGCACGGCCTGCTGCTTGGTGAGAAATGCCAGCCCGAACGCCAGCGCCGAAAGCGCCCCGAACATGACGGAGCGCCGCGCATCCTCCGTCGCCAGCTCCAGCCAGTAGACCCCCAGCAGCGACAGGAACAGAAAGAGCATATCCAGCCGCTCCGCGTCGTACCAGGCGCCGGTGAAGCGATAGGTCGCCAGAAATACGCCCGCTGCGATCCAACCCCAGGCGCTGCCGGGCCGATACTCCCTGCCCCCCGGCTCCTTCGCCTCCGCTGCCTCTCTCCCGTTGCCGATCTTGCGCCGCACCCAGGCAACGGTCAACCCGACGCAGCCCAGGGTCGAGAGAATGGAGACCAGCCGCATGGGAACGAACGACGCGCCCAGGAAGCGCATCAGGAGCGCGCAGACCCAGAAGTAGAGCGGAGGGTATTCGTAGGGAAACCAGCCCGCACCGGGAGGAACATAGAGAGGCTTGCCTTGCAACACCTGCAGGCAGTGGTCGCGCATCGCGCCGCCGATCCACTCCAGTTCAAATGGAAAGCGGAGGCGAACCCAGGCCAGGCCGAGCCAGACAGCAGCCCAGAACAGACAGAGCGCCACCGTGACCGCCCGTAAAATCCAGGAGAGCTGCAATTCCCACCGATCAGAAGAAGCTGTCCGCAACCGTCGCCATAGCAGCGCGCCGCCGAGCAGGGCGGTCACGGCGGCCCAGATCAGTCGCGCCGCCACGTTACGCGCCGCTCCGCGCCGTCAGGTTGATGAGGTGCGCCAGGTAGCCCGCGCCGAAGCCGTTGTCGATATTGACCACGCCCACGCCGGTCGCACAGGAGTTCAGCATCGTCAACAGCGCAGAGAGGCCGTGGAAACTGGCGCCGTAACCCACACTGGTCGGCACGGCGACGACCGGGCGCGCTACCAACCCCCCCACCACCGAAGCCAGCGCCCCCTCCATTCCCGCGACCACGATCAGCACATTCGCCGCAAAGAGCCGCTCCTGGTGGCCCAACAGGCGGTGAATGCCCGCCACCCCGACGTCATACAGCCGCTCCACGGGGCTGCCCATCTCCCCCGCCGTAATGGCAGCCTCCTCCGCCACCGGCAGGTCCGCCGTCCCCGCCGAGACCACCAGCACCGTCCCCGCCGGAGCGAAGGAGAAAGGCTCCGCAGCGGACCTTCCCTCATCTGCCTGTAATCTGCGGTAATCTGCGTCAATCTGCGGATCGTTCTCTTGCAAGGGCGCAGAGGGCGCAGCAAGCAGCGCCCCTACGTTGCCGGGTGGTGAAAATGCATCCCCCTCTGCGGTCACCACCAGCATGCGGGCGAGGGTGTGGTAGACCGCCTGGGGAAAGGCCGCCTGGACCGCCTCCGCGACCTCGGGTGTGGCGCGGGAGGCCAGCACCTTGCGGGAATGCGCCGTCAGCCGCTCCAGAATGGCGAGGATATGCTCTGTCGTCTTGCCGGGACAGTAGATGACCTCGGGGAACCCGTTGCGCAGCGCGCGGTGGTGGTCCAACTTGGCGAAGCCCAGGTCTTCAAAGGGGAGGGAGCGGAGCGAGGTCAACGCCTCCTCCACCGGTGTCGTGCCGGCCTGCACCCGCTCCAATAACTCACGTAGCCGCGCTACATCCATGTTGATCGTATCCTTATCGGCCTTGGGAGTGTGCGCCTATTTGGTTCGCAACTCCAGAGAGGCGATAGGCACGATATTGGGCTTCTGGTTCAGGGTATCGTTCATCTTGCCGGAGCGATAGCCCTCCAGGTCGAGGGTGACATAGGTGTAGCCCAGCTCCTTGAAGCGAGCGAAGATGGCTTCGCGCTGCTCGACCACCCGCAACAGATCCTGCGGTTCGACCTCGATCCGGGCGACCGTATCGTGGTGCCGCACCCGGAACTGGCGGAAGCCCAGTTCGCGCAGGAACTTCTCACAGCCGTCCAGCCGGGCCAGCAGCTCCGCCGTGATGTGGGTCCCGTAGGGGAAGCGGGAGGAGAGGCAGGCGAACGAGGGCTTGTCCCAGTTGGGAATGCCGAGATGCAGGGCCAGGGCGCGAACGTCGGCCTTGGTCATGCCCGCCTCGCGCAGGGGGCTGCGGACGCCCCGCTCGGCGGCGGCGCGCATGCCGGGGCGGTGATCGCCCGGCTTGCCGTCATCGGAGTGGGAGCCATCGGCGATCCAGGGAATATTCCGCTCGCGGGCGACCTGCTGCAGTTCGGTGAAGAGCTCCGTTTTGCAGTGGTAGCAGCGGTTCGGAGTATTGACGGCGAAGTGGGGATTGGCGAGTTCGTGCGTGCGGACACGGGTCACCGTCACGCCCATTGCCTGGGCCACCTCCAGCGCCGCGTCCACTTCCCCCTGCGGGAAGGCTTCGGAATCGCCCGTCACAGCCACCGCGTTCTCTCCCAGCACATCGTGGGCGACCTTCATCACCAGGGTGCTGTCCACGCCGCCGGAGTAGCCGATGACGACCTGTGCCATCTCCTGCAAAATCGCCTGCAACGTTTGATATTTTTCCGCCAGTTCCGGGGAAAGTTCTGTCTCTGTCGCGCTCAGCGCCGCACCTGTCATGTCGGATCTCCCTCCAGGGATAGTGTCGCCTCTGATGGAGATTATAGCACGATTCGCCCAGGGTCGCAATCGGTTCCTCGCCTTGCTGATGGGCGCACCTTTCCGACCGGCTCCGAAAAGGGGGCGACCTTCAGGCTTTCCGCTCGCCATCCTGCCGGATTACCGAGGTCGAAACGTCACGGGCAGGCGAGCCGAACGTATCTGAAATCGGGAAATGCCGCCGGAAAATCGCCCCGACAAGGAGGAGTTTGCCCGGCGTAGGGCGAACTGTGACTACGATTCGAAACGTCCTATTCGAGCAATTCCCGATGCAGGGGGCGCAATCGTCGCCTCCGGGTCGTAGAGAACGGTATGACCATGAAAGGAGTTTGAGATTGAATTTCGGTAGAATACGCACCGCTGTAGTGACACTGGCCACCTTGAGCTTCAGCGCCTCGCTGCTGATGTCGGTGGCATTTGCCAAGCCCCCCGCAACCTCCAAGCCAACGGCCGCCCAGATCGCCGCCGGCAAGAAGGTCTATGAGGCCCAGGGCTGCGGCGGCTGCCACGCCATCAACGGTGAGGGGGGATCCAGCGGCCCCGACCTGTCCAAGGAGGGCGCCGACGCCAAGCATACGACGAAGTGGCTGACGGATCAGGTCAGCAACCCCAAGTCGCACAACGCCAACAGCTCCATGCCGGCTTACTCCGATAAGGTCAAGGGCAAAGACCTGACCAATCTGGTAGCCTATCTCGGTAGCCTCAAGGGGTCTTCCGAAACGAAGCCCTCCAAGTAGGGTTCCGGCGTCAGGAAGCAGGGATCAGGAAGCGGGAGCCCGGCTGGATGGCCAGCCGGCGCGCCGTATCTCCTGATCCTTACATTCCAGGTCGGGCCCTGTCGTCCGGAAAGCTTTATGAAAATTCCCAACATCGCTCTTGATTCCGCCGTCCTGCGCGATGACGCCGTTGCGACGCAGCGCGAGTGGCTCGTCACCAATGGGATGGGCGGTTACGCCTCCGCGACCGTATCCGGAGCCAATACCCGCCGCTACCATGGCCTGCTGGTCGCCGCGCTGAACCCGCCGGTAGGGCGCGCCGTGCTACTTTCCAAGCTGGAAGAGACACTGGAGATCGTGGATGCGGAGGGCGCGCGTTCGCCCACCTTTGCGCTCTCCACCAATCTGTATCCGGGCATCCTCTATCCGCAGGGCCACCATCTGCTGGAATCGTGGGTGTCCGATCCTGCGCCGACCTGGGTCTGGTCGCCCTGGCCGGGGGTGCGCTTCGAGAAGCGTGTCTGGATGGCGCAGGGCCACAATGCGGTCTATATCGCCTATCGCCTGCTGGACGCCCCTGCCGGCAGTACGGCGCATCTGCATCTGGTGCCTCTGCTGGCCTGGCGTGACTACCATAGCGAGATGAAAGCCTCCGATCAGGTGGCGCACGGCGCCTGGTTCTCGCCGTCCGGCCAGGTCTTGCGCGAACCGGATGCGCCCATCGGCACCCTCCGCATCACCCTCCCCGGCGTCCGCAACCTGACCGACCGTACCCAGACGGTGGACCTGGAGATCGTCCGGGAGGATGGAACGCCCCACCCTGAAACCACCTTCGCCTCACAGCCCTACTGGTACTACAGTTTGCAGCACCCCCGCGAGCAGGAGCGCGGCATGGATTGGCAGGAGGACCTGTTCGGCCTGGGCATGCTCTCGGTCCCACTCGCCGTGGGCGAGTGCGTGGTCGTCGTCGCCTCCTTGCACGCCCCCCCGTCCGGCACAGGCCCTCGCACCGGCTCGAAATCGCTGGAGAATATTCCGGTCTCCCTGCCCCCGCCCGCTCCCGAAGCCGCCTGGAAGCGACTGCAGGAGCGCCGACAAACGCTCTCCAAGCAGATGGGCCTGACGGAGCCTTTTGCGCAGGGGCTGGCGCTGGCTGCCGACCAGTTTGTGGTGCAGGTCCCCGGCGGGCGCTCCACCCTGATGGCCGGCTATCCCTGGTTCAGCGATTGGGGCCGGGATACGATGATCTCCCTGCCGGGGCTCTGCCTGGCGACAGGCCGCCCGGAGATCGCCCGCGAAATTCTGCTCACCTACGCCGGTTTTGTGGATCAGGGGATGCTGCCCAATCGCTTCCCGGATGGGGGCACGCCGCCGGACTACAACACGGTGGACGCCACGCTCTGGTACTTCGTCGCCGCCTACCGCTACTGGCTGGCGACGGGCGACAGCGCGCTGATCCGTGATTCGCTCTGGAGCGTGCTGGAGCAGATCGTCCACTGGCATCAGCAGGGCACGCGCTACAATATTCATGTCGCGCCCGACAGCCTGCTCTACGCCGGCCAGTCCGGGGTGCAGCTCACCTGGATGGACGCCAAGGTGGGCGATTGGGTGGTCACGCCGCGCATCGGCAAGCCGGTCGAGATCAATGCGCTCTGGCACAACGCCCTCCGCACCATGGCGCACTTCGCCCGTGTGCTGGATAAAAAGGACGCCATCACCCTCTATAGCGGCCTGGCCCAGACCAATGGCAGCATGTTCTCGGCCCGCTTCACCCGGCACGATGGGCGCGGGCTCTGCGATGTGCTGGATACACCCGACCACAATGCTCCGGATGAGGCCATTCGCCCGAACCAGGTCTTTGCGGTCAGCCTGCCGTTCGCTCCGCTCGAGCCCGATCACCCTATGGCGAAGGCGGTCGTTCAGGTCGTTGCCGAGGAGTTGCTGACGCCGTTCGGCCTGCGCACTCTCTCGCCCTACGATCCGGCGTATCGGCCCTACTATGGCGGCGATGCCTGGAGCCGGGACAGCGCGTACCACCAGGGCACCGTCTGGCCCTGGCTGCTCGGCCCCTATGTGGAGGCGCACTATAAGGTGCATAAGGACGCCGACGCGGCGCTGGAGATGCTGCGTCCCCTGCAATCTCAACTGACCGCCTACTGCCTGGGTTCGCTGGCGGAGGTCTACGATGGCGGCGAGGTGCGTTCCGACGCACCTCCGCAGCGCCCGAACGGCTGCTATGCCCAGGCGTGGAGCGTTGGCGAAATATTGCGCATCTGGAAGGAACTCGTCGGTAAGAAATAGGGGAGGATCAGGAGCACATTATGAGTGAAACAACCAAAATTCGCGTTCAACTGGACTACCCGCTGGACCAGGTCAAGGAGCCGATCATCTATCACCTGGTGATGGATTATCATCTCATTCCGAACATTCGCCGGGCTAACATCGATGTCCATACCGGCGGGATGCTGGTGCTGGAAATCGAGGGATCGCAGGAAAACCTGGATGCAGGGTTGGCATTTCTGCGTAAGCTGGGCATCACGGTCACCGAGATCGGCTCCGGCCCCTCCTGGACCATCTAACGCACCGAATGTAAGTGACCATGGAAGCGAGAGGACAATTTATTAAAGCTTCGGAGATCGGCACACAGGGAGCGAAGACGCTGCCAGGGAGCTTCTATACCTCGCCTGAACGCTTCCGCGAGGAGCAGGAGCGCATCTTCCTCCAGCACTGGATCTGTGTCGGGCGGGAGCAGCGCATCCCGGATCCGGGCGACTATTTTGTATGCACGATGGGGACGGAGAGCGTGGTTGTCGTCCGGGGTCGGGACGGAATCGTTCGGGCATTATATAACGTCTGTCGGCACCGGGGCACGCGGATCTGTGAGGAGGCGGAAGGGCACTTCAAAAACGCCATCCGCTGCCCGTATCACGCCTGGACCTATGCGCTCGACGGTCGGCTGATCGCCGCCCCCTCCATGGACGAGGCTGCGGGCTTCGCGCCTGCCGACTATCCGCTGCATGCCTCCTCCCTCGTGATCTGGGAGGGGTTCCTCTTCCTCTCGTTCGCCACGAACCCGGAGCCGTTTGAAACGACGCATGCCCCGCTGCTGACCAAGTTCCGCACCTATAACCTGCCGACCTTGCATGCTGCGCGCCGCATAGACTACGATGTACGCGCCAACTGGAAACTGATCTTTGAGAACTATTCCGAGTGTTTCCACTGCGCGCCGGTGCACCCGGCGCTGGTGAAGCTCTCGCCTGCTGACAGCGGGGCCAACGACCTGGTCTCCGGCCCGTTTTTGGGCGGCTATATGCTGGTCAAACCCGACTGCGGCAGCATGACCTTGAGCGGCAACGCCTGTAGCCTGCCGGTCGGCGACCTCAGCCCGGAGGATCACCATCGCGTCTACTACTACGCGATCTTTCCCAACATGCTCCTCAGCCTGCATCCCGACTATGTGATGGTCCACACCCTCTGGCCGGAAGCGCCGGACCGCACCCGCATCGTGTGTGAATGGCTCTTCCATCCGGACGCCGCCGCGCAACCCGACTTCCATCCCGACGACGGTGTGCTCTTCTGGGACCAAACCAACCGCGAGGATTGGCATGTCTGCGAATTGAGCCAGCTTGGCGTCTCCTCGCGCGCCTATACGCCCGGCCCCTATTCCCCGCGCGAGAGCCTCTCCGCAGCCTTCGACCGCGAGTACCTGCGCACCCTCGGCTTCACCGAAGCAGACGTCTGGTAGCCGCCCGAGAACCTACGGGCGGCTATCCTTCCCTATGCGAATCAACGTCTTCGTGGCCGGCGCCTGCTCCGCTCTACGCCTGCACCCGCTCACGGAGTTCGGGAGTGAGGATCTCCGGAGGGAAATCCGACAGTTCGAACACCTGCCGCAGTTCGATCTCGCCGCTGCTGCCATCTGCGGGGCCGGGGCATTGCCGGAACCACTCGATCGCCTCTTCTTTCGACGGCACCTGGATCATCCAGTAGCCGGCGATCAGCTCCTTGGTCTCTGCGAAGGGGCCATCGGTCACGGTGGCCTTTCCGCCTGAGAATTGGATGCGCGCCCCCTTCGAGCTCGCCTGCAGCCCCTCCGCCCCGAGCAGCACGCCGGCCTTGCACAGGCGCTCGTTGAACTCGCCCATCGCTTCAACCAACTCCTTGCTCGGAAGCACGCCCGCCTCAGAATCCTTGTTGGCTCTCACCAGTACCATGAATCGCATTGTAATCTCTCCTTGTTGAATTGTAGCCGGGGTTTCGGTCTATCGCGACCAGAGATCAGGCCCAGGCTCCTCCTGACACAAGATAGTCGTTTGGAGACACCCGGAATCGACATCGGAACCGCCGGATAAGAAAATATTATTGGGTGTATTTTCAGTCGGGAGTTCGTGCAGCCGTCGCATAAGGAACCGCCGCTCCGGCTCCTGCTGTGTAAGTCTGAGGGCCTGCCGGTAGGAGGCGCGGGCGTCGGCGGTTCTTCCCAACTGTCGGCATAGATCCGCGCGTGTGGCATGCGCCAGATGGTAGTCGGCCAGATCCTCGTGCTCCATCAAGGCATCAATGAGGGCCAATCCCGCCAACGGACCGTCGCGCATCGCGATAGCCACGGCCCGGTTCAACGCGACCACCGGGGACGGCGTCCTCTGCATCAACTCATCGTAGAGTGCCACAATCTGGTCCCAATCCGTCGCGGCGACGTCGGGCGCTTCCGCATGCACTGCCATGATGGCCGCCTGGAGGGCGTAGGGGCCGAACCGGGGAGACGAGAGCGCCCGCTCTACAAGCGCAATCCCCTCTTCGATCTGCTCCCGGTTCCAGAGCGACCGATCCTGATCCGCCAGCAGCACCAATTCGCCCGTCGGCGTGGTGCGCGTGGGACGGCGCGATTCGTGCAGCAGCATCAGACCGAGCAGGCCCATGGCCTCGGCTTCGGGCAGGAGTTCGACCAGCAGACGTCCGAGGCGGATCGCCTCCGCCGAGAGGTCGGGCCGCGTCAGGGCTTCGCCGGCAGCAGCGGAGTAGCCCTCATTGAGGACCAGGTAGATCACCCGAAGTACGGCGTCCAGGCGGCAGGGCAGATCGGCCTGTTCCGGGACCTGGTAGGGGATGCGCGCCTCCCGGATCTTCGCCTTGGCGCGCACGATCCGTTGCGCTACGGTGGGAGCACTTGTCAGGAAGGCATGCGCGATCTCCTCAGTCGTTAATCCGCAAACTTCGCGGAGGGTCAGCGCGACCTGGGCATCAGGCGATAGCGCAGGATGGCAGCAGGTGAAGATCAAGCGAAGCCGGTCGTCCTCGATGTCCTGGTCGTTCCACTCCGCAGGGTCTACGGTGCGAGGATCGTGTTGCTCGGCAAGCGTTGCCAGCGACATCTGGAACCGGGCGCGACGGCGGATGCCGTCAATGGCCTTGAAGCGCCCGGTCGAAACGAGCCAGGCGCGTGGATTAGCGGGCACGCCGTCGCGCGGCCACTGCTCGGCGGCCACCGTGAAAGCGTCCAGAAGCGCATCCTCGGCGGTATCGAAGTCGCCCAACAGGCGAATGAGGGTGGCGAGGATCCGGCGCGACTCGGTGCGATAGACGGTGTCCAGCGACGTACGGATCCATTCGGAATCCATTCCCACGCTTCTATGCGTCTGATCGGAAGCCTTCCAGGCTGTCAGGTTGGTCATCTTGATTGATACCGATACGCGCCACAGCGGCGTATCGCCTCCACTCTCTCACTCTCCCTCTTCCCAACGGACCGGAAAACAGGCCCCTCTTTTTGGAGAAGAGAGGGTAGGAGGCGGAAGGAGCGATGGCGGGCCCGGTGGCATACATGGCGCGCCTCTTTGATAACGGAAAATTAACAGGAATTTAACAGAGCGATAATATTCCGCGCTCATAATGTAAGTAGGGGAAAAAGGGGTGGATCTACATCGTTCTCTGCATGATAGGGATGTGGGTTGCATCGGCGTTCGGCCGGGCTCACCCGAATACACGAAGGATGCGAAAGATGAGCGAATCGGCGTCAAATCCGGAAACAGGTCCTGCTCACGGCTTTAACTTGCCTGGAAAAGTGGGGGTGGCGTGCGGCATTGCCCTGGCGATCCTGCCCTTTGTACTTCTGCTCACCCTGCCGTTTCGAGGGTTGGGGTGGTGCGTCGGTCTCTCCATCCTGTTTTATGGGTGTTTATGGTGGTGTCTGCCCGATGAATAGAGAGTATCACAACTGGTTTAGCCCCCATCTCCAACGGGAGATGGAGCTGCTTGTTTTCGGCCATGCGGGGGCACGCGTCCTTGTCTTCCCGGCCCGCATGGGCCGCTTCTTCGACTATGAGAACTGGGGCCTGGTTCGGGCGCTACAGGCTTCGCTCTGCGAGGGGTTACTGCAGCTCTACTGCGTGGATAGCATCGATACGGAGAGCCTCTACTGCTCCTGGCGGCATCCTCATGACCGATTGGTGCGTTATCTCCAGTACGAGGGGTATCTGCTGCACGAAGTCCTCCCTTTCATGAACCACAAGAATCCGAACCCCTTCCTCATCGCCCATGGCTGCAGCCTGGGCGCTTATTATGCGGCCAATATCACGCTGCGCCATCCCCAGCACTTCGGTAAGCTGGTCGCCCTCAGCGGAAGGTACGACCTCACCTCCCACTACGGACACTATCCCCCTCTCTTCGACGACTACTACGATGAGAACGTCTATTTTAATACCCCCTGCCACTTCCTGCCCCAACTCGAATGCCCGAACCTCTTGAGCCGGATGCGGAACCTCCAGATCACCCTGGTTGTCGGTGCGGAAGACCCCATGCTGCCCAGCAATCGCCAACTCAGCGAAGCGCTCCATCAGAAGGGCATTCCCCACCAGATGCATATCTGGGCAGGAGAGGCGCATCGCGCCCGCGAATGGCGGAAAATGGTGCCTCTCTACCTGTGATCCTGTCCTGTGAGATGCCGGGTAGGAAAAGGGCATGCTTCTGTCGAAAAGAGGCCCATCCTCACCATCGAGGCGGTAAAGGCAATGCGGGAGAGAGGGAGAAAAGCGTTTCGAGCGTTTTGTGTTGGGGGCGCCCTGTTGGCGTGCGTAGGCGTAGGAATGGCGGGCGCTCAGGAGAAGGAGAAGCCGTCGGCGGAGGCCCTCGCCCTCTTTGAGAGGAGCGTGCGCCCCGTGCTGGCGGAGCGCTGCTACTCCTGCCACGGCGCGCAGACCCAGAGGGCCGGGCTACGCCTCGACTCCCGCGCCGCGCTGCAGAAGGGCGGCGTCCATGGCGCGGTGTTGACCCTGGACGTGCCGGAAAAGAGCCTGCTGTTGCGGGTGGTCCGCTACGAGGGCGCGGTGAAAATGCCGCCCTCTGGGAAGCTCTCCGAGGCAGAGATCGCCGCGCTGATCGCCTGGGTCAAGGCGGGCGCACCCTGGCCCGATACGCCCGCACCGGGCAAGACGGCGGCGACCCACTGGGCCTTTCAACCGGTCCGCGACCCGGCCATCCCCGTTGTGAAGAACCGGGCCTGGATACGCAACCCGATAGATGCCTTCGTTCTGGCGAAGCTGGAAGCCCGAGGGCTTCCCCCCGCGCCGCCCGCCGATAGGCGGGTGTTGATCCGTCGCGTCACCTTCGACCTCACCGGCCTGCCGCCCACGCCGCAGGAGGTGGATGCTTTTCGGAACGACCCAGCCTCCAATGCCTGGGAGAAGGTCGTGGATCGACTGCTGGCCTCGCCGGCCTATGGCGAACGCTGGGCGCGCCACTGGCTCGATGTGGTCCGCTATGCCGACTATGATGATGGGAACCCGGAGGCGCGCACGGCCAGTTGCGAGCCGCTGGAAGCCTGGCGGTATCGCGACTGGGTCGTCTCCGCGTTCAATCGTGACCTTCCTTTTGACCAGCTCATCGTGCATCAGGTCGCCGGTGACCTGCTCCTCAGCCCCGACCATCAGGAGTTCTATGCGGACGGATTGATCGCCACCACGTTTCTGACCAACGGCTCCTGGGACCGGGGAGACGCGGACAAGGAGAAGATGGTCAGCGATATGGTGGACGACCAGATAGACACCATCGGAAAGGCGTTTTTAGGGCTGACGCTCGGGTGCGCCCGGTGTCATAACCACAAGTTCGATCCCATCTCGCAGGCCGACTACTACGGGTTGGCGGGGATGTTCTACAGCACTCACATCTTGAAAGAGCTGGGCGCTAAGGGAGGCGAGTACACTCTGAACCGGGTGCCGCTGGCGACGAAGGCGTATCTGGCAAAGCGCGAGGCGCAGGGTAAGCAGCTCGATGCGCTCAACGCGAAGCTGGCGGAGCTGGATAAGCGGTCGCCGAAACCCGCCGCCGATGCTCCCGAACGGCTGACGCTCGTCCACGACCGGGACGCGCTGCAGAAGGAGATGCTGCCCGCACCGCCGCTGGCGGAGGCCGCGCAGGAGGGGGGCACGCCCGGCGGGCTGTTCCCCAACATCCAGGACGTGCCCATTCACATTCGCGGCAGCTACACACGGCTGGGAGCGGTCGTGCCGCGCCGGCTGCCGGCGTTCTTCGCCGGGGATATGCAATCGCCGATCACGCAGGGGAGCGGTCGAAGGGAGTTGGCGCATTGGATCGCATCTAAGGCGAACCCGCTGACGGCGCGGGTGATCGTCAATCGCGTCTGGCAGGGGCACTTCGGAGCGGGCCTGGTGCAGACGCCCAATAACTTCGGCATGCTCTCCGAGCCTCCATCGCACCCGGAGCTTCTGGATTGGCTGGCAGCCCGGTTTGTGGAGGACGGCTGGTCGCTGAAGAAGCTGCACCGGCGCATCCTGCTCTCCGCCGCCTACCAGCAGTCCAGCGCGGCCTCCCCTGCGCAGTATGCCAAAGACCCGGAGAACCGCTGGCTCGGGCGTTTCGCGGCCCGGCGGCTCGAAGCCGAGGCGATCCGCGATAGCATGCTCTCCGTGGCGGGTAGGCTCGATCCCACACCGGGAGGGCCTGCCACCCCGGAACAGAACACCCTGCGCAGATCGCTCTATGTGCAGACGGCGCGCTGGGACCGGGGCAGTTTCGCCATCCTGTTCGATGCGGCCAATCCCGACGCGTCCGTAGAGAAGCGCCATGTCAGCACCGTGGCGCCCCAGGCGCTGTTTCTGCTGAACCACAACTTCGTCCTGGATGCGGCCCGGCAGTTGGCGATACGCCTGGCCCACGACGCACCCAACGACGACACGGCGCGTATTCAGCGGGCTTATCAGTTGTTATTCGCCCGCCCTGCCAGTGCGGAAGAGGTCCGGATTGGGCGGGAATTTCTGGCGCAGGCCGGCAAAGCGGGCGCGGACGCAGCCTGGCAGGACCTGGCCCACGTGCTCCTCTGCAGCAATGAATTTGTGTATCTGGATTGAGGGAATCTGGAGGCAGCGATGCGTATTCAACCGTTTCTCTCTCGACGTGATCTGTTGGCGCGGACCGGCGCGGGGTTCGGCATGCTGGCCCTGGCCGATCTGCTGGCTTCCGAGGCGCCGGCGCAAGCAGCCGGCAATCCTGACCGCACGACGCACCCCTTCGCAGTCCGTGCGCCGCACCACACGCCCCGCGCGAAGCGATGCATCTTCCTCTATATGCCCGGCGGGCCGTCGCACATAGACCTGTTCGACCCCAAGCCTCGGGTCGCGCGGGAGAACGGCCAACCGCTGCCGTTCGAGAAGCCCAGGCTCGAACGCACCAAGACCGGCAATCTGCTGGCCTCGCCCTGGAAGTTCTCCAAGCACGGCCAGTCCGGGATCGAGGTGAGCGAACTCCTGCCGCAGATCGCCTCCCAGTGCGACGACCTCTGCATCATTCGCTCCCTGGTGGCCGATAACATCAACCACTCCGGGGCCGCGCTGCAGATGAACACGGGCGAGCAGGCGTTCTCACGCCCCAGCCTGGGCTCGTGGCTCGTCTATGGCCTGGGGACCGAGAACCAGAACCTGCCAGGCTTTGTGGTGGTCAGTCCTGCCGCCGTCTTTCAGGGCGCACAACTCTGGAGCTCCAGCTTCCTGCCCAGCGCCTACCAGGGCACGCTGGTGCGCGATCTCAAGAACCCCATTGCCAACCTTCAAGACCCCCTCGCCAACCCCGAGCGCCAGCGCGCCAAGCTCGACCTGTTGGGCAAACTCAACGCCCTCCATAAGCAGGAGCGGGCGAGCGACAGCCAGCTCGACGCACGAATCGCCTCCTTCGAGCTCGCGTTTCGGATGCAGCGGGAAGCGCCCGAGGCGTTCGATATCGCCCGCGAGAGCAGCCAGACGCAGCAGCTCTATGGCATCGGCCAGCCGGTGACGGACCTCTTCGGGCGGCAGTGCCTGCTGGCCCGTCGGCTGGTGGAGCGGGGCGTCCGGTTTGTCCAGCTCTTCGACGCCCCGGTGAACAACGCCTGGGATCATCACAGCGGCCTCCGCGAGAACCTGCCCCAGCGCTGTGCGGCGGTGGATCAGCCGATAGCCGCCCTGCTAATGGATCTCAAAGCGCGGGGGCTACTGGAGGATACGCTGGTGCTCTGGGGCGGTGAGTTCGGACGTACTCCGACGGCGGAGGGGAGCAATGGCCGGGAGCACCACCCCTTCGGCTTCACCATGTGGATGGCGGGCGGGGGCGTGCAGGGCGGCATGGTCCACGGCGCTACCGACGACTACGGCTGGCATGCGGTTCAGGATAAGGTCCATGTCCACGACCTGCATGCCACTATCCTCTACCTCATGGGCTTCGATCACGAGAAGCTCACCTACCGCTATGGTGGCCGCGACTACCGCCTTACTGACGTCTATGGCAACATTGTCCACAAGATCCTCAAAGCCTGAACAAAATCTACCCGGCTTTCCTTTCCACTTATTATCAGGTTGTTATAGAGTCTTATTGGACGCCGATAAGACGAGATCATCGTCAATTTACCGGTCTTGACCTGAAAAATGGAGCAAGAATATGTCGTTTCGCTCGATCATTCTTAGCAACTTCGCGAATGTGGCCTCTGTACAAGACGCCATTGACCGCTACTTTTATCGTGAGGTGGTTACGGGTTCAAAATTTGAACTTGTAGCTGATAATCGAGAACCGTATAAGTTCACTGCGCAAGACATCGTAGCAGTCTCAATGCTTGGGGTTAACATTCCAGCACCGGTTTCTCTTTGGCTATTGTATGGCGAAGGTAGTCGCGAAACCAGTGAATTGCTTAGACAGGTGCCAACGGACCGTTAAACTGACTCCAAATACGGACAGCCAACGTCTTCACCCATGATCGCACCAATACATCTCCAAAGGCGACATAATCTATCTCATAGTGTCAGAAAAAACACGTTTTTTTCTGACACTATGAGCAGGAATTTGTGGTATCCTATACCCGATATGAGAAAGCCTCAGACACTCACCGAAAAGATTCAGAGTCGCCTACGAACGCGTGAAGAAGGCCACGTATTCGTGACAGGCGATTTTCTCGACTTGGGGACTCGCGCGGCGGTAGACCAGGCCCTGTCACGCCTGGCGCGACAGGGAGCCATTCGGCGTATCGGGCGCGGGATCTATGATCGTCCGCGAGTGAACGCGCGCCTTGGCGTTGCGCTCAGTCCGGCGCCCGAGGAAGTTGCGAATGCGATTGCCAGCAGTGGGGCCAGTCGCCTTCAAGTCGCCGGTGCGCAGGCGGCGAATGCGCTGGGTCTTTCGACACAGGTTCCTGCTCGGATCGTCTATCTTACCGATGGAACACCGCGAACCGTCCGTGTAGGAAATCAGACCCTGGTGTTTCGTCATACCTCCCCGCGTAATATGGCGACAGCGGGACGCACCAGCGGCACGGTTATCCAGGCGTTGCGCCATCTTGGCAAGAAGCATGTCGATGAGGAAGTGATCCAGCGGCTACGAAAGTCCCTTTCGGCCAACGAGAAGGCGATGCTGAAGACGGATCGCCTCTACGCGCCTGGCTGGATGCAGCCTATCTTTGATCAGATACTGACCTCGACCACGGAGTAGACGGTATGGACACCATCGCCACGGCTTCCGCCCTTGATCGGCGTGATCTCTTTCAAGAAACAGCCAACTGGCGCGGGCTTTCGCCCCTGGTCATCGAGAAGGATTTCTGGGTTTGCTGGACACTCAAGCAGATGTTTGCCCTTCCCTCCCTCGGGCCGAACCTGATTTTCAAAGGCGGTACCTCCCTCTCCAAAGTGTTCCGCTTGATTGAACGCTTCTCCGAAGACATCGACCTCTCCCTGCGCCGTGACTACCTGGGTTTCAGTGGAGAGAACGATCCGGAACAGGCCGCCAGCAAGAACCAACAGCGGAACCGGGTGCTGGCATTGCGCGAGAAGTGCCGCCTCGTCGTACAGAACGAGGTGAAAGAGGCGCTTACCGCCGCGTTTCAACAGGTGCTGGGAACGGAAGCCTGGTCTCTGGAGAGCGATCCGGACGATGAGAATACGCTGAATTTCACCTATCCGGCGGCCATCGCCTCGGATGCGCCCGGGGCGACTTACATTCGGCGGAAGGTGAAACTGGAGATGGGTGCAGGCTCAGACCCATACCCCATCGGCACCCATTCTATTCAACCTTATGCGGCCGAAGAGCTTCCTTCGGCCTTCACCGCGCCCGCCTGTGATGTCATCGTCATGGAGGCCGAGCGCACCTTCTGGGAGAAAGCCACGCTGCTGCATACGGAATACCATCGTCCGGAAGACAAACCGACCCCGATTCGCCTCTCGCGTCACTACTACGATCTCATGCGGGTAGCCGCGAGCGAGACCGGCGCACGCGCCATAGCCGACCAGAATCTTCTGGCGCGTGTGGCGGCTCACAAGAGCGTCTACTTCGCCTCAAACTGGGCGCACTATGAGACAGCCAGACCAGGCTCACTCCACATTCTTCCTGCACCGGAGCGCCTGGAAGATGTCCAACGCGATTATGCCGGTATGCAGGATATGTTCTTCGACTCCTACCCGACTTTTGAGGAACTTCTTGCGGCGACAACGGATCTGGAACAGCGGATAAACAGTTCTGTCTGATTTGCAAGCCTGGTCATGGGAGGCAGAATTTGCTATAATGATAGCAGTTTTGACCTGTTCAGAAGGCGACGCTATGCGTCGGGAGAGAACGAAGATGAGTCTTCAAGAGACCGCTCAATTTCGCGCCACTGCAGGTGCCCAGCAGGGGTTCGGAGCCACGCCCCAGGAAGCGCTCGCCGCCCTGATAGCGTGTTTGCCGCACGATGCGCCCACGCCTATCGTTATCTGGCCCTACAATCGGGGTGACGCCTTCTTCACTGATGCCCAGCAGGCGCGTTTGCAGGAACTCAAAAGTCGTCGTGAGACGCTCACAAAGGAGGAGAGCGAAGAGCTAGAACGCCTGATCGAGGCGTCGTTTGATGCCATGATCGCCCGGACGCAGACGCTGCCACTGGTGAAGTCGTGAACCCAATCTATCCTCTCCATGTTGAGAGAATTATTGCTATACTTTTTGTCGCCGAAAACGGCCCTCTGGAGTTGATTCCACCTTCGGTTTTGTGCCAGGAGTAAGCCAGTAGGGAAGCAATGCTTCGCCTAAAAAACATATCGTTCCGAGGATTCCGATACCCAGATCCAGGGAGAATTCATCTGTGGTAGGTGTGGTCGGAAGGAGGATTGAGATGGCTTCTCAGGAAGATGTTCGTCGCATCGCGTTGTTGCTCCCCGAGGCGTTCCAGGAGGAGCGCGGCTTTGCGTTCGCCGTGCTGAATAAGGGCAAGCGCAAGGGGTTCGCATGGGTCTGGAACGAACGGATCCAGCCCAAGAAGCCGCGCGTCCCGCGCCCCGATGTGATCGCGCTCCGGGTTGCAGATGAAGACGAGAAGGAGATGCTGCTGGCCGCCGATGCGGAGAAGTTCTTCACGGAGCCGCACTACAATGGCTTTCCTGCGATTCTGGTGCGGCTTCCGGCGATAGATGTCGAGGAGCTTACGGAACTGATCACCGATGCGTGGCGCTGCCTGGCCCCCTCCGCGCTGGTAGAGGATTTCGATGCGCGGGGAGAACCCAACGTGTGAGCGCTGCGAACAGCGTAGACCGATCCATCAGGCGTGAGAGCAATTTGTGGTATACTGTCCCCACCCCAGCATGGAAGCACTTCTCGTGGCGTGAAACAGAGTATGGGAGAGGGTAAGAGCCTGATGAACCGACGGGAATTCCTCCATTCGATGTCCGGCAGCATCCTCGTAACTGCTATGTCAGTTGCGCAGGCCCGCGCGCAGTCGCACAATGCATCTGCATCCGAAGACATTGTATTCGCCGACTTTGAGTCCGGCAACTACGATGATTGGACGCTGACTGGCGACTGTTGGACAAATACGCCTGCCTCTGCGTTTCGCTTCCCGAAGGTGACAGGTTATCAAGGCAAGCGCTTTCTATGTACTTTTCATCCGACGCTCGGCAACGCCGCCACCGGCAAGGCCGTTTCGAAGGAATTCACCATGGATAAGCCGTTCATCAACTTCCTTATCGGCGGCGGCAACTATCCGCACAAGGCGTGTCTGAACCTTGTGCTAGGCGCTGAGGTTGTTCGTACTGCCACGGGCAGCAACAGCACCGAACTGCGTCAGGCCTGGTGGGATGTGACCCCGTTTCTGGGTAAGAAGGCGCATCTGGAAGTTGTGGACGACACGACGTCGCAGGATCGTGGCTATATCATGGTGGATGACATCCGGTTCTCGCAGTTCAAGCGCGGCAAGCAGGCTCTGGAAAACGAGCCGGAACCGGCAGTCACACCAGAGCGCCCGCCCTTACGCGAAGCGGTGCTTCGTTTCTGTCGGCAGAGGGTCGGAGTACAGGTTGGAGACGGAGAGTGCGGCACGTTGGTGATTCAAGCGCTGGCAAGCGCGGGCGCACGGCCCAGGCAGGCCGACTTTCCGGAAAGTGGCGACTATGTGTGGGGAGTGCTGATATGCACGTTGGAAGCGGCAAATGGCATGGCGCATTTAAAAGTGAGCAAAGCCGGTAAGAAAGAGGATGGCAGCAAGGGCGCCGACATTCGACCGGGCGATGTGATCCAGTTCCGTGATGTGGAGTTCCGTCATCCGTCGGGCATCGGGTTTTTCACGCGTACCTATCCACACCACTCCGCCATCATCAGAGAGGTCAGCGAGGACGGACAGGTACTCGATATCTTCGAACAGAACTACGGCGGTAAACGGTATGTCGTGGAATCAACGCTGGACCTGGAAGAGTTGGCGCAAGGTTGGCTTCGCATCTATCGGCCTCAATAGCAGAAGGACCAAGGAGCAGGCTCCTTGGTCCGAAGGTTCCGGATCGGGGTGTTACTCCTTCTTGACTTCGATGGGCATCCAACCGCTTGCCGGTCCCGGCTTGCGGGTCCCGAAAACTCCCCAACTGAGGAGCCGAACGCGATAACGACCGGGCTTGAGAGCGACGATCTCGACCCAGGCATCTTTATCATCCATGTCTGTTTCCGGCTTCTTCGCTTGTGACGGGCTGGCGATTTTGAGTGTCGCTTTCGATATCTCCTGGGTAGCGCCATTCGCCAGGGATCCCTCCAGATAGCCGGCCACCTCCATCGCCTGATTGCGCTTATCCCGCTCCATATAGACCGGTTTGCCGTCGAAGGTCTGGATCTGGATTTTATAGTTGACTTTCCAGTAGTTGCCGATGGTCAGACTGACATCCTTCCCCGACAGGTTGCGTCCGAACGCCTGAAACTGGATAGTATCACCCACTTTGAAAACGGACCCCTCCTGTACGATCCGGGCGCCCAGTTGCAAACCTCTCACCTTTTCGCCCCATTGGAGCGGCTTCTCCGCGCCGACCGCACGCAGTGGTAGGACCAGGAGACTGAGCATCGGCAGGAGCGCTGCCAATGCCAGCGCGGATCGGGAGCGCGCCTGACAGCGATGGAGAGCCAGGAGCGCACAGAGATGAGTTTGCGCCTTTGGCGAAAGTACTGTCGTCAGGGCGCGGAAAAAGAGACGAGGGTTTCGGATCTTCGTCATACGATTCCTCCAGGATCTGAGAGTTCATCATACGACTGTTAGACAAGCGCCGCCATCTCTTTTTTATCCTGGCAGAAATATTGGCAGCGCCGGCGGACAAGTGAACTGCGTCCGCTGACGCTGCCAGGCTCTGATGCCACGTTTAATTGGCTATTTCTTGAGCGTGTATAGGTGAAGCCGCCCGTATTGGCTCCACTCCGAGACGATTACATTGCCGGCGTGGTCGAACGTGATTCCATGCGGGGAGTTACAGATGCCTTCGGTCCACTTCGCCGGCTCCAGGCCGAAGTTGGCGCGCTGCGATTCGTTGGGGTTATCGCCAAGCTGGGCAACGATACTATTGTCCTTCCCCAGGATCGTGACGCGGCCCTGCAGCTCCGCGATGGCGATGTAGTCCCCGGTAACCTGCGCTGCCGCCGGCATACGCAGGCCGCGCTGCAGCACCTTCACAAGATTGCCGTCCGTGTCCCACATCTCGACGCGGCCGCTCTCGCGGTTGCAGACGATGAGCATCGGCTTGGGGCCGCGCGTATCCACCGCGAGGCCATGGCAGCGGTTGAACTTGCCCTCCTCCGCCGGGGTGCTGCCCGGCCCACCGAAGGACTTGATGTACTTGCGGTCGCGGTCGTATTTGTGAATGTAGTTCTTCCCGTAGCCATCCGCGACAAAGATCGTGCCGTCGGGCGTGGCGACGATGTTCGTCGGGTGGAACTCATCGGCCTTGGTGTAGACGCCGGACTCTGTCGGGTATCCCATGGTCCAGGCCACGGTACCATCGGTCTTGATCTTGAGGACTTCGTTGAAATTGGGCCGCGCGCAATAGAGATATTCGCCGTCGCGCTCGCGCTTCATGAACAGGCCATGGACCTGCGTGGGGCCGAAGCTGCGCAGGTACTTGCCGTCCGGCGCGAAGACCAGGATCCCACGCGCGGTGTCGGTGCTGATATAGACATTGCCGGCGCGATCCACCGCCGCACCGCCGTGGGCCGGCCCAATCGGCTGGTTGTCCGGCTGCGCGGTAAAGTGGTTCGGCTCATACGTGAAATGGAGTTCCCGCTTTGGGGAACCCTGAAGCGGGGAGATCATGCACAGAGAGATGCTCAGGCAGAGGATAATCAGGGACAGGATGCGATGCCGACTTTGGCGCGTCATACGTTCACCTCGGTAAGAGATTTCTTTCGCCCTCACGCTTATGGCGGATATCCGGTGGAGGATGGGTGTGTTGCGGCGTTTCTAATGATACCCTATAAAAGGTCGCATTGCTCGCTAGACGGTCACTCCCCAGGCTCCCTCGACCGCTTTCCCTGGAGCCAGGGAGATCAGCCCCCATTCGGGATGGTTGAAAGCGTCCGAGCCGCAGGTCATCGGCTCGATGGCAAGGGCGCGGCGGCGATGCGAATCCGGTAGAGGATCACCGGAGTAGAGCACAAGGGAGGTGAAGGCCTCATCCATCCAGAGCGTCATCGCGTTAGAACCGTCGGGAGAACTCAGGCGCACGCGCAGCAAGCTATCCGGATCGCGCAGCGGCCTCACGTAGCAGGTATTGAAGGTCGTTGCGCCGATGGGTTGAGGCCGGCGGAAATCGTAGGGCGTGCCGTCCACAGGGATGATCTGTCCCGTCGGCAGCAGGTTTTCCATTTGCAATGTGGCCGCCATCGGGACCTGGAGGGTATCCTCATCAATGCGGTCCGAGCCGACGGTAAAATAGGGATGGAAACCGGCGGCGACGGGCGCGGTGCGCTCTCCGATGTTTAAGATGGCAAAATGGCAGGTCAGACCGCTCTCGTCCAGCATATACGCCACAGAGGCGAGCAGCGCAAAGGGATAGCCCGGATGGTCGTCCGCATTCAGCGCGATGCTAAACGTGATGGCATTCTCCGACTGCTGCGCTATTTCCCAGGGTACGAGGCGCAGAAAGCCGTGAATGGCGTTCGGACCATCCTTATCGTTGCAGAACATCTGGTAGCTCAGCCCCTCGAAAGTGTAGCGTCCATCGCGCACACGGCCCGGAAACGGAATGAGGACATCGCCCTGCCCTCCAACCTTCCCCTTCGCGCCCGTGTAGCCGGTGATGATGTCCCGGCGTGTTCCGTCGGGCGCTTCTCGCCACAGCCCGCGCAGAGAGGCCCCGTAGGGCGAGACCTTCAGGCGCAAGGTGGACGAGGCAAGCGTGATCTCCAGATCTCCTATTTCCGTTGGCATGGAAAGCCTCCTTGTTGAATTCCAGGACGTGTGAACTTCCGCTTGTCTCTATTGTACCCCCGCCGATAGGCCCTTCTGCAGTCCGATCCAACGTCAAATGGGTGATACCCAATTCATTTTTCCAGACCCTCCATATGCCAGGAGAAGGGTTCGCTTTTGTCGAATAGGGATCCATTCTTACCTGGAGATCAGCAACGGATGCAGGAGCAAGGCGGAAAAGGAAGGAGGGAGAAGAGCATCATGCGGTTCTGCGCAGTTGTGATAGGGGCTCTATTTATAATGGCAGGGACGATAGGATGGGCGGATGGTGGGGAGCGCGAAACGATCCCCGGATTTCTCAGCCCGGTGACGGATAAAATGATCCTCTCTGCTTCTACATCAATGGAAGTCAAACTCCTGTCGAAGACGAAAATCCCCAAAGACACGCTGGATCCGGTGCTGATGGCGAAATGGTCCCTGAACTACCTGACCGGTTCGGTGTCCGAGGAGGCGAACTTCGCCTCCAGCTATGGCAACTGGCCGCTGAAAATGCCTCCGTTCGCCATCGGGGGTGATAAGATCGCTATCGGGGACAGCGAGGTTCGGAATGCACTGGCCTTTGTGCTGATGCGCGACATGAGCGGCATCGACTACGGTGCGAAGGTCCAGAAGGGG
>Ga0070734_10001167_pt1 | contig 41128 bp, 27 predicted proteins | sample Coa_R1_8_FD_66444 | JGI IMG/M metagenome (GOLD analysis project Ga0070734, IMG submission 66444) | Surface soil microbial communities from Centralia Pennsylvania, which are recovering from an underground coalmine fire - Coalmine... | ecosystem: Environmental > Terrestrial > Soil > Unclassified ...
AATAATGACGGATTGCCTGATATCATGTTCACCGGGAATATGGTCTCTAATAAATTGTATCTCAACAAAGGCAATTTCCAATTTGAAGATATTACTGCGAAATCCGGTGTTGGCGGGCGTTCCAGATGGAAAACGGGCGTTGTGATGTCAGATGTAAACGGCGATGGCTTATTGGATATCTATGTTTGCTACTCGGGACCAGGTTCTGACGAAGACAGAAGAAATGAATTGTATATCAATCAGGGAATAAAAGATGGAATTCCTTCTTTTAAAGAATCTGCAAAAGAATATGGGCTTGATGCACCAGGCACTTATACCACCACTGTTTCTTTTTTTGATATGGATAATGACGGCGACCTTGACATGTTCATGGTGAATCATGCAGATATGTTCTTTAATCCATTTTTCAATACTAATAAACTCCGCACCACACGAAATGCGAAATTTGGCAATCGCTTATATCGAAATGACAACGGGCACTTCACGGATGTGAGCGAGCAGGCTCATATTGACGGCAGCGGATTGAATTTCGGATTGAGTGTTTCGATAAGCGATATCAATAATGATGGTTGGTCAGATATTTATGTTACGAATGATTATGATGAAAGAGATTTTCTATACTTAAATAATCATGACGGCACTTTCCGTGAAGTGCTCACAAAAGCAACAGGTCACATTTCAGAGTTTGCCATGGGCAGCGATATCGCTGACTATAATAATGATGAGCGAACTGATATCATTGCGCTTGACATGTTGCCGGAAAATAATCATCGGCAAAAATTATTGAAAGGAGCAGATGGATATGATAAATATATGATGCGCCTCAACGCAGGGTTTCATAAGCAGCAAATGCGCAACACACTGCAACTGAACAATGGCAACGACAGCAGCGGCATTCCTATATTCAGTGAAGTCGGGCAAATGGCGGGCATTTCAGCAACAGACTGGAGCTGGTCGCCACTGTTTGCAGATTTTGATAACGACGGATGGAAAGATCTTTTTATCTCAGATGGCATTTTGAGAGATATTACTAATCTTGATTTTGTAAAATATACATCCGGCTATTCGGCACAATATGTTCAACCTGCTAATAATAAAAATGAAATGTGGCAGCTTGTTCAGCAAATGCCATCGACAAAACTGACAAACTATCTGTATAAAAACAATCACGAGCTTGGTTTCACCAATGTTACAGAAGATTGGGGCGTCACAAAAAAATCAGTTAATAACGGTGCCGCATATGCGGATTTGAACAATGATGGAAGCCTCGATTTAATTATTAACAACCTGAATGATAATGCAACTATTTATAAAAATAATTCGTCGCGAAACAAACACGCTCATTATTTAAAAATAAAATTAAAAGGAGAAGGAAAGAACACTTTTGGTATTGGCGCAAAAGTGTATGCGCAAACTGCACACAATCATCAAATGCAGGAAGAATATACATCCCGCGGATTTCAGTCTTCTATTGACCCGGTTATGCATATCGGTTTAGGAGATGACAGCATCATTCAATCACTCAATATAAAATGGGTTGGTGGAAAAGAAACTTTGTTGAAAAATATCAAAGCTGACACTTTATTAATAATCGACGAGAACGAAGCTGCATTAGCATCTCCAGGAAATACTAACGCAGACGCACAACCGGTTTTCAAAGATGTGACTCAAAATTCCGGAATCAACTATTTGCATCAGCAATCCTCATTTGTTGATTTTAAGATTTCTCCCTTATTGCCTTATCAATTATCGAAGACCGGGCCTTGCCTTGCTAAAGGCGATGTTAATGGCGATGGTTTGGAAGATCTATTTATTGGCGGTTCTGCAGACTATGAAAGCATCTTATATCTTCAAACAAAAGATGGAAAGTTTATTGCTGCTCCCACGCAGCCTTGGAATAATAATAAAAAACCTTCAAACAGCGATGCACTTTTTTTTGATGCAGATGGCGATGGCGATCTGGATTTATATATTGTGAGCGGCGGCGCTGATTATGCATCAACCAATAAAAATTATCAGGACAGATTTTTTGAAAATGACGGGCATGGGAATTTTAAAGAATTGATTGATGCTTTGCCTGCAGAAACAATAAGCGGTAGTTGCGTGCGTGCAGCGGATATTGATAAAGATGGCTTACAGGATTTATTTGTCGGCGGTGGCGTTAAACCAGGTTTCTATCCTGCGCCGCCTGAAAGTTTTATTTTAAAAAACAAAAGTGTTCCCGGGAGAATAAAATTTGAGAAAGATGTTTCACAATCTGATACCACTCTTGCGTTTTGCGGAATGGTCACTGATGCATCATGGATTGATATTAATAAAGACGGATGGAAAGACCTCGTTATTGTCGGTCAGTTCATGCCGATTACCATTTTTGAAAATCACAATGGCAAATTATCAAACGAAACAAAAGCTTATGGCTTAACTGAAACAACCGGATGGTGGAACCGCATCCTCGCTAATGATTTTGACAATGATGGCGACACAGATATCGTTGTTGGCAATCTTGGTCTAAATACAACGTTCAAAGCCACAAATCAAGAACCACTTACGATCACCTATTCTGATTTTTATGGAAATGGCATCAGCGACCCGATTCTTTGCTACTACAATCAGGGTAAAAGCTATCCTTATTTTTCCAAGGATGAAATTGTTTCGCAAATTCCTTCATTACAGAAAAAATTTCTGCGTTATGAAGATTATGCAGATGCACAATTAAAAGACCTGTTCACAGATGAACAATTGCAAAACGCAAAAACAGCAGAGATAAAAACATTGCAATCCGTTTTTCTCAGAAATGATGGAAATAAAAAATTTACACTTTTGCCTTTGCCATCTTATGCCCAAATGAGCGCAGTGAACGGAATGTTTGCAACAGATTTTAATAAAGACGGGAAAAAAGACATTATCCTTGCAGGAAATTTTTATCCCTTTCGCTCGCAGATGGGACCGCTTGATGCAGGCATTGGTCTTGTGCTGAAAGGCAATGGAGACGGCAGTTTTGAAACATTGGATTATTCTAAAACCGGTTTGTTCATTCCCGGTGATGTGCGTAATCTGATAACTCTGAAAACAAACAACGGTTTTTTAATAATAGCTGCAAAAAATAATGGCAACATTCAGGTAATTAAACCAGGCTTTTAAATTTTATGCAACAATTGCTACATCGCATACAAGATGATAATGACGAAAACGCTTTCAAAGAGTTTTACAAAGAAAATGTTTTCAGGTTATTCCAGTTTGCGTTTGCATTTGTCCGCAACAAAGAACTTTCTGAGGAAATTGTGAATGATGTCTTTTTAAAATTCTGGCAACAAAGAAGCAAAATCTGTGACATCAAAAATATTTCTGTGTACTTATATGTCTGTGTAAAAAATACAGCTTTGAATTACCTGAGAAAAAATGATTCAAATAAAAATATTGGTATCGATGATCTTTCAGCAGATCATTTTTACCTCAGCCCCGATCAGGAGCAAATATTGATTACAGACGAGCTCAAAAGACTGATTGAGCAATCCATCAACCAATTACCGCCAAAATGCAAGCTCATTTTCAAAATGGTGAAAGAAGACGGGCTCAGCTCACAAGAAGTGGCAACCATACTTGGAGTTTCGTATAAAACTGTCACAACTCAAGTTAGTATCGCATTAAAAAAACTGGAGCAATTGCTTCAGCCCTCCCTGAAAGAATATTTTGTGAAAGCATAGCAAGACCTACATAAATATTTTCCTTAAAAAGACTCCTCCCCTTTAAGAAAAAAGGCAGATAGCTGTGTCCTTCTCGTCAAGGAATCAAAAATGGCATGGTAAAATCAAGAATAACAGAATTGATATCAAAGAAACTCGGCAAAGATGCATCAAATGAGGAACTGGATGAATTGTCGGGCTTATTGGTGAAATATCCTGAGTATGCTTACCTGCACGAGTTGTTGTATTCCCTGAAAGGCAGCAAAAGCCATTTTGAAAAAGACGTACCTAAAGAAGAATTGGTGAACCACGGATGGGAAGACCTCGCCAACAAGTTAAATACCAAACAGGAGTTCTTTGAAGAAAATGAAAATAGCAGCAAATCAAATGGCCTGATTAAAAAGATAAACAACTTCCGTAAAATCTGGATTGTAGCAGCGACAATAACTCTGTTAATAGGATGTAGCATTTTTTATTATAAAGAATATTTTATCAAACATCAGTTAGCTACAGACAAAAAAATTGAAGAAGTTCATTACGGTAGCACATCAAAACTAACCCTGTCAGATGGAACACAGGTTTGGCTGAATGCAGGAAGCAAGTTGACATATCCCGAAAAATTTTCGGGCACAAAAAGAGAAGTGACACTTGAAGGCGAAGGTTTTTTTGAAGTGACCAAAAACGCTCACCTGCCTTTTTTGGTGCATGCCGGAACAATAACAGTAAGAGTTCTTGGCACCAGGTTCAACGTGAAAGCGTATAATGAAGATGCAGATATTGAAACAACATTGATCAGCGGCAAAGTGCAGATAATAATGGACGATGACCCTGAAAAAGAAATTATATTATCGCCACATGAAAAACTGACAATAAAAAACCAGGCAAAGAGCGAGTCAAAGAATTCAGCCAATGAGCAAATCAATAATGAGCTGAAATATCAGGTGCAATCGCTGCCTGTCAACAACAGCACTGCTGTTGCAGAAACAGCATGGGTTGAAAACAAGCTAATATTCAACAATGAAAGTTTTGACAATGTTGCAAGAATGCTTGAAAGAAGATATGATGTGCATATTACTTTTGACAATGAGTCATTAAAAGATGAGCATGTTACCGGAGTGTTTGAAAAAGAAAACATCCTTCAGGCACTGCAAGTGCTGGGGATGACAACACATTTTAATTATAAAGCAGATGGGAATAATATCCATCTTTATTAAATAGCTGAACAATTGCTTAAACACTAAAACGATTGCTATGAAGCCAAAAAATGTTTTTTCCGATTCATGATTTATGCATAAAAAAGAGAAGAGGTGACGCTCTTCCCTTTAGATGAAAAACAAGGAGCAAAGAAGCTTGAGACCATTTGCTCCTATTATTAATCAACCAAAACAAAATTATGAAGAAATCCAAAAAGGCAAGAGCCTATCATGCCTTAGCTCCATGCCTCAAATTTCTGTTGCTTATGAAGTTAAGTTTCGCCCTCGTCCTAATTACCTGCCTGCAGGTTTCAGCAAGAACCTATTCACAGGAAACATTCAGCCTTCATTTCAAACAGGCTGATGTTTCCAAGATTTTTACTGCTATTCAAAAGCAAAGCAAATACAGGTTCTTTTATAATAATGGCTATATCGACAAGCTCGGGAAGGTTGATTTAGATGTCAGCAATACGGGTCTTGAAAGCATTTTAAAAATCGTGTTGCGCGACAAGTTCAACTACACGATCAATGATCAGAAGACGGTGATTATATCGCCTGCTAATATTGAAGATTTTAAAGAAAATGCTGCAGATACTTCTGTGATCAAAGGAAAAATAGTGGATGAAAACGGCAAGCCGTTAAGCGGTGTTACTGTGAGATTAAAAAATTCAACCAAAGGAGTGGCAACCGATGAGAATGGAAATTTTTCAATCAATGGTGCTACGAATGCCGAACTGGTGATCAGCTATGTTGGCTATAAGGAACAATCATATGTTTTAAAAGGGCAAAAGTCAATTTCCATACAACTGCAGCCAAATGCATCTGGCTTGAATGAAGTTGTTGTAGTAGGTTATGGAACACAAAGAAAAAGAGATGTTACAGGATCTATCAGCCGTGTTGGTGGAGAAGACATTAAAAATCTTCCAATAAGCAATCCAGCTGAAGCCTTGCAGGGTAGGGCGACCGGAGTTAATATTGTGAGAGACGACGGTTCTCCCGGAAGCGTTCCAAGCATCCGAATCCGCGGAACAGGAACAATCAATAACTCTGATCCGCTAATCGTTATCGATGGTATTCCTTCAGGTGGCTTGAACGACGTAAACTCCAATGACATTGCATCTATTGAAATATTAAAAGATGCTTCTGCGTCTGCCATTTATGGTTCCCGCGCAGCAAATGGAGTGGTGCTGATCACAACCAAAAAAGGAAATTATGGCGAAGGATTAAAAACTAACATCAACCTATATACGGGATCTGATAAGCCAGTAAAATTTATTGACGTATTAACGGCACCCAATTTAGTGATGCTGAAGAATGAAGCATACACAAATGATGGTCTTTCTGTGCCTACTATCTGGGGCAATTCTTATTACGCTACACAGCGCACCAACTGGCAAAAAGCTTTGATGACCTCAGGGAATACACAAAATGCAGATTTCGCACTTCGTGGAGGCAATGCTAATTCAAATTACAGTTTTTCGGGAAACTATTTTAACAGTAAGGGCATGATTGAAAATTCTTATTTCAGGCGCTATAGTTTCCGTATTAATTCCGAACATAAAATCGGCAGCCGTATAAAAGTTGGAGAAAATATTTTGTATTCCAACACAAATGGAAATGCGCCGAACACAAAATCTTCTCAAACGGGATTGGTATGGACAGCCATTCGTTTCAATCCTGCATTGCCTGTGAGAAACCCTGATGGATCATGGGGAAGTTCTCAGGCAGACAATCAGCTTGGTGATATCAACAATCCTGTTGCAACTGCCAACGAAACAGACGCATATAATAAAACAGATCGCATATTAGCAAATGCTTATGCTGAAGTGGAAATTATTAAAGGATTGAAAGTTCGCGCAAACTATGGTTATGATCATAGCATCGGTGACGGCTATAATTTTAGTGTCGCGTTACCAGGTCAAACCCGCGGGCCTTCTATTTCTTCACTGAGCCAGAATTTTAGTAAAGGCACAACATTCCTTGAAGAATATTTTCTTACTTACAATAAGACGTTCAACGATGTTCATAGCCTTACACTCACCGGAGGTTATTCTGCACAATCCTATAATGGCAATTGGTTCAATGCCGGAAGAAACGGTTATAATGATACCGCCTATGATCAACGTGTGCTGAGAGTTGGGAACCTGTCTTCAGCCGGCAATGATGGCAATAATTACAATGGAGCTGGCCTTCAATCTTATTTCGTTCGCGCCAATTACGCGTTCGATAATAAATATCTTTTAACAGCAACGATGAGAGCTGACGGATCCAGCAAATTTGCTCCCGGAAAACGTTGGGGATATTTCCCTGCGTTTTCTGCAGGATGGAGAATTTCAGAAGAGAAATTTTTTGAAGGAGCAAAAGACAAAATAAATTCTTTAAAAATCACCGGTGGCTGGGGCCAATTAGGAAATCAGAATGTAAAGGATTTCCAATTCCTTAGTATCATCAGCACTGGTGGCGGTGGCCAATATGGATATAACCTTGGCGCAACAACGACCAATTATAACGGTGCTTATATCACGACTCTCGCAAATCCAAATATCACCTGGGAAAGAGCTGTGATGACTAATATCAGCGTGGAATTGTCAACGCTGAAAAATCATTTGAACGCCGTCATTACTTATTTCAATAAGAACACGTCCGATATGTTGATACCGCTAAACATTGTTGAAACTTTTGGGGCGCAAACAAATTTGCCTGATGATGGCGGAAACATCACACTTCCTGATTATAATCTCGGAAAGCTCAACAATCATGGTGTCGAAATAGAATTGAATTACCAGAACATAGCAGGAAAATTTAATTACTCAGTTGGCGTCAACGGAACGTTCATGAGCAATAAGGTAACAAGGCTTTATGGAAATTCTACTTATATCGCGTCAACACCTTATGGCAGAGAAAACGTAGATATCTCACGCACTTATGAAGGGCAGCCGATCGCTTCTTTTTATGGTTATAAAGCAAATGGCCTTTATCAAACTCAGGCTGATATCGACGGTGATCCGAACATTGCTAATGACCCAAATAAGCCAAATATCAAACCCGGCGATGTAAGATTCGTTGATGTCAGCGGCCCGAATGGAAAAAAAGATGGAGTCATCACTGATGCTGATCGCGTGAACCTTGGCAACCCAAATCCAAAATTTGTTTTCGGTTTGCATGGTTCACTCAATTATATGAATTTTGATTTCAATTTCAACTTTGCAGGCGCTGCAGGTTTTCAGTTGTACAACGCAGACCGTCTTTCCGGTTTAGATGCAACACAGGTTTACAATTGGTATAGCGAAGAATTGGGCAGATGGCACGGTGCCGGAACCAGCAACAGCATTCCAAGAATGAGCATCTTCAACAAGAACCAAAACTATCGTTCATCAAGTCTTTGGGTACAAAATGGCTCATATGTTTCTTTAAAAAGCCTTTCAATAGGTTATACTTTGCAAAGAATCAAAGTGAGCGATGTATTGTTGCCACAAATCAGGATTTACGTAAGTGGATATAATCTTTTTATGATCACTGGCTATAAAGGTTATACTCCTGAAATCGGATATACAAATACTGATCCTAACGGCAATACACCACCGAACTCGCAGCGAGGTGTAGATCTTGCGCAATATCCATCGACCCGAAACCTTACCATAGGCGCAACATTAAATTTTTAGTTTTTAAAAAAAGACATTATGCAAAAGAAGAAAATAAAATTCATCATCTTTTTAACTTTGCCGATTGTTGCAGCATGCGTCTTGTTCGGCTGCGTGAAGCATCCGCTTGAACAAAGTCCGACGGGACAATATACAACGGCTAACTATTGGCGTAACCAGAATGACGTGATTGCCGGCGTATTGGGAATTTATAATGAACTGATGATTGAAGACTGGATCGGCCACGATTTATATGCTTTTGATGATCAGTCCGATGACATTTCAGTAGATGGCGACCACCCTGATTTTAAGGTAATAGAAAGTTTCAACGTAGACCCGTCTCAACAATTGGTCTACATCACGTGGCCTTTTGCCTACGAACAAATTGCCCGGGCAAATAATGCGATTATCTATATTCCCAAAGTGCCGGTAATGGATGATTCTATCCGAAGCCGCTCGCTGGGTGAAGCATATTTCTTAAGGGCCTACGCATATTATATTCTCAGCAATATTTATGGCGAAATACCGGTAATCACGGAATCGAATGTGCTTACCGGTACTTATAATGTGCCAAAATCCAGTGTCGATACGGTTCGCGCATTGGTTGAATCTGATTTATTGCAAGCAGCAAATTTGCTTCCCGAAACTTATGGCGCTGCAGACAGAGGCCGGGTGAGCAAAGGCGCTGCATGGGGCATGCTCTGCAAATTGTATATGACAGAGGCAAGATATCAGGACGCAATCACCTACGGATCTAAAGTTGTCAGCGATCCGAACTACGCGCTTGCTACCAGCTATTCAATGAATTTCACATCAGGACAACAGGAAAATAATACTGAAATACTTTTTGCTGTTTGGAATGGCAATGGTGAAGCGAACCTTCCTAATTCGCCGATAAGCATTTATTTTTCTCCGAGGCCATGGCAAGGCTGGGGCTTTCATCATCCTACAGAAAATTTTGCTGAAGAGTTTGAGTCTGGTGATTCACGCAAAAGTGCCACGCTTATTTCAGTAGGCGATACAATCCCTTATCAAACTAATCTGGCTAAAGTTTCAGCATCAGATGCAACAAGCCCATTTTTTACAGGAATGACAGATCAGCAAACAGGCCGCTTGCTTCCTTCCATGTCAACAACCGGCTATTATATCAGAAAATACACTGCATATTTAGCAAATGGCGACGGTGGTTTGGATTTCAATCTTAAACAGCCATTGTTGCGTAGTGCAGATGTTTATCTGTTGGTTGCTGAAGCAAAAATCATGGCAAGTGGTGCGGGTGCAGGAGATGCTGAGATCAATGCAGTTCGCCACCGGGCAGGATTATTACCAGTTTCGGGTGCAACAATTAATCAATTAATACATGAAAGAAGGGTTGAGCTAGGTGGTGAAAACATTCGCTGGCAAGATTTGTTACGTTGGGATAAAGCCGGTGTGATCAATCTTGATACGATTGTGAGCAAACCAAAAGCAGCTTCTCCATTAGCGCCTTATAACGGAACAGTGATCATCCCTGGAAGGACATTTACAAGACCGAAAAATTATTATATACCGCTTCCGCAGGAAATTATTGACGAAAGCAAAGGTGTGATCACACAAAATCCGAATTATCAATAGGCTTATAGGAATTTTAAGAATTTTTCTTGGCAATGATTAATGTTAGAGAACCCGTAAAGCCTAAAAACTTTATGGGTTTCTTTTTGTCATGAAACTAAATTTGATATGCAGAATCATGTTCGCTATTTCACAATGCTTCTAATAAATAATTTTAAACTTATCATTATTCAACATGAAAAAAAGAAAAACATTATTGCTCTTATTTCCTGTATTCCTTTTTCAGCATGTTTTCGCGCAGCTAAATAAACCTGCCATCGAATCCTTCATGCAAAGAATTGTGAAAGAAAAATCTTCTTCATTCATTGAAGAATATATCCCTCCTCAAAATGGAAAAGATGTTTTTGAAATAGAAAGTAAAAAAGGGAAAATAATACTTCGTGGCAGCAATGGCATCAGCATCGCCTCGGCACTAAATTATTATTTAAAAAATTATTGCAACTGTTTAATAACATGGAACGGCATTAATATGAACATGCCTGCAAAGCTTCCATCTGTAAAAGAAAAAATACACAAAGCAACTCCTTATCAATATCGCTATTATTTAAACTACTGCACGTTCAATTATTCTATGAGCTGGTGGAGTTGGGAAAGATGGCAAAAAGAAATTGATTGGATGGCACTCAATGGCATCAACATGCCTTTGGCAGTAACCGGTGAAGAAGCAATATGGCAGCGGGTCTACAAACAAATGGGATTTACTGAGAGCGAACTTGATAAATTTTTCTCTGGTCCTGCATATTTTTCCTGGTTCTGGATGGGCAACTTAGATGCGTGGGATGGTCCGTTATCACAACATTGGAAAGATGAGCATGAAACATTGCAGAAAAAAATTTTAGCATCAGAAAGAGCAATGGGAATGAAACCCGTGCTGCCTGCATTCACAGGACATGTGCCACCTTCATTCAAAGAAAAATTTCCTTCTGCAAAAGTGAAAAAAACAAATTGGGGCGCAGGCTTTGATGATGTTTATATCCTTGATCCGTCTGACCCGATGTTTGAAAAAATCGGCAAAGTCTTTATTCAGGAACAAACAGACTCATATGGCAGTGACCATTTTTATTCTGCAGATACCTTCAACGAAAATCTTCCACCAACAAATGATTCAACGTATCTGAATGATATCAGCAAAAAAGTTTTTCAGTCAATGGCACTTGCAGACCCTAAAGCAGTTTGGGTAATGCAGGGCTGGATGTTCCATTATCAATCTGATTTCTGGAAACCCACGCAGATACAAGCTTTGCTCAATGCTGTTCCTAATGATCACATGATCATGCTTGATTTGTACAGCGAAAGCCATCCTGTGTGGAACCGTACAAATGCATATTATGGCAAACCATGGATATGGAATATGCTTCACAATTTCGGTGGCAATATTTCTTTGTGGGGAAGAATGAATAGTGTAGCAGAAAATCCGGCAGCATCATTGCATGATAAAACTTCCGGCAAGATGCTTGGCATTGGCTTAACACCGGAAGGCATCGAACAAAATCCTGCGCTTTATCAATTGATGCTGGAAAATGTTTGGCAAGATGAGCCCGTTAATTTATCTGAATGGCTAAAAGCGTATGCGCATCAACGTTATGGAATTGAAAATGAGGATATCAACAAAGCATGGAAAATACTTTCTGAAACTGTTTACAATGGAGGCTTCGGTGAAGGTGGCCCGGAATCAATTATTGTTTCGAGGCCAACAACGGAGTCTTGGGGTGACCGAGTAAGAACAAAGCTTGATTATAATCCAAAAGATTTACTGAAAGCCTGGGATTTATTTGTGAAATCAATCCCACAATTACAAAACAGTGATGGCTTTCAATATGATCTTGTTGACATCACAAGACAAGTACTTGCCAATTATGCAACCACCATACATCAAAAATGGGTGCTCGCATATTTGCAACATGATATTATTTCCTATGATACATATTCAAAACAGTTTATTGAATTGATGGACGACATGGATGAATTATTATCAACCAGAAAAGATTTTTTATTAGGCAAATGGATTGCCGATGCAAGAAGTTGCGGCGCTGATGAAAAAGAAAAGAATTTGTATGAACTGAATGCAAAAGACATAGTTACTCTTTGGGGCGATAAGGAAAGCGAATTGCATGAATACTCAAATCGCCAATGGGCGGGGCTTATCAAAGGGTTCTACAAGCCGCGCTGGGAGCAATTCTTCACATATATGAAACAAAAAATGCTGAATGGCGACAGAATGGAAACAACTGTTTTTGAAAAAGCAATCAAAGATTGGGAATGGAATTGGGTAAACGCCCATGATCAATATTCCTCAGAGCCTTCCGGGAATTTAATTGAAATTGTTAATCGCGTATATCTAAAATATTCGGCAAAAATTGCCGAGAATTAAAAGTCTCAGAAAACGATTTTTATTTCAATCGCACACCATAAATGTTCACTAATTATAGATTGCGATTTGTGCCACGGTTTCGAAAGGGAGGGGCAAATCGCAGTTTTTTTATGGCTTATAATTAATCCTTGCTTTCTTATCTCCTATCATCAGATCAAAATCTCCGGACTCTGTCACTGTTTTAAGCTGCGCATTTACAAAAGCGAGATCATTTCTATCGATGAAGAAACTGACTGTTTGTTGCTCTCCAGCTTTCAGAGATATTTTCTTGAATGCGCGAAGTCGTTTCATATTTGGAGTAATGCTTGCGTATAATTGATGGGAATATAATTCCACTGTATGCTTTCCTTCGCGTGCGCCTGTATTTTTAACGCTGATGGACACCGTAATTTTTTCATTAGCTTTTAAATTGTTTGAACTGAGCTGAATATCTCCATATTGAAATTTCGTGTAGCTCAAGCCATAACCAAAAGGATAAAGCGGATCATATCCGCCACTGATATTATCATTGAAAACTTCTCTTATTTCTTCAGTTGGCTTTCTGTCATACAGAACCATTTCGCCCATGCTTTTTGGATAACTGAAAGGAAGTATTCCATCAGGATTGTAATCGCCGAACAGAACATCTGCAATTGCTTCAGCAGATTTTTTTCCACTCCAATACGACATTAATATCCCGTTCATTTGCGGTTCTATGTTTGTAATAAAACGTGGGCGACCTTCTGAAAGCACCAATATCACTGGCTTCCCGGTGGCTGCCGCAGCTTTGGCAAGATTAATTTGCTCATCAGGCAACATCAGGTCACGTGTATTACCAGGGCTTTCTGCATAAGCGTTTTCTCCAAGGCATAAAACAATCACGTCTGCACCTGTAGATGCAGATTTCAATTTCTCCGCATCAAAATTTATCGGATTATCAAAACCTTTTCCGGTGCATGTGAGAACGTTTGTGCTTCCGACTTTATCAATTATTGTTTGAAGAATTGTCTTGCTGTCTTTCGGATACCATTGCTCGTCTTTTCCCTGCCAGGTATAGCTCCAGCATCCATTCAATGCGCTTATGCTTTGCGCTGCCGGCCCTGCTACCAATACTTTTTTATTTTTCGCAAGAGGTAAAATATCATTTTGATTTTTAAGAAGCGTCATCGATTCATGCGCTGCATCAAGCGCTAAAGACTGATATTCTGTTTTGCCGAAATTTGCCGCAGCTATAGTTTCAGGATAAGCATTTTCAAACAACCCCAATTTTAATTTCAGCACTAATATTCTTTTCACAGCATCATCAATTCTGCTCATAGGGACTTCGTTTTTCTGAACAGCTTCTTTCAATAAATCAAAGAAAGAAAAATCAGTTGGCACCATGCTCATATCAATACCTGCATTCACAGCCATTGCGACTGCAGCACGCGGTGTTGGAGCCACGTTATGTCGATCATGCAGACGTTTGATATCTTCCCAATCAGTAACAATCACGCCTTCGAATCCAAGTTCCTTGCGCAATACATCCGTCAATAAATATTTGCTTGCATGAACAGGTGTTCCGTTTATTTCCCCTGAGTTAATCATGATTGACGAAGAACCTGCTTTCACTGCTTCGCGAAACTGAGGAAGATAATACTCCCTCATTTCAATTTCAGGCATATAAATCGGCGTCCTGTCTTTTCCTGTTCTTGACGCAGAATAACCGAGATAATGTTTCATACAGCTCGCAACTGCAGTTGGATTTTTTAATCCATCTTCTTCATAAGCTTTGATAACAGTTGCACCCATTGTTTTTCCGATATAAACATCTTCGCCATAGGTTTCTGCGAAGCGGGACCATAATGCCTGTCGGCCGCAATCCAGCACCGGAGCAAAGTTCCATCGAACGCCGGAAGCACGCAATTCTTTAGCTGTAACTTTTGTAACAGCTTTTGCAAGCTCTGGATTTCTCGTTGCAGCCATTGCAATATTTTGGGGGAATAGTGTTGATTCAAGTGTATAAGTCTGGCCATGAATGCCATCGAGTCCGTAAATAACGGGAATGTGTAACCGCGTTTTCTTTGCTTCATCCTGAATTTGAGTAATTACAGTATGCCACTGTTCCACTGTCAATGCATGATTGGTAACATTTAATAATGAACCGACTTTATAATTCTGTATTGCCTTTCGCAATGCTGATGTATCAAGAACTCCATCTTGCTGAGTGCAAACAACTCCAAGCGTCACCTGTGTCATCTGACCGATTTTTTCATCAAGCGTCATTTGCTTTAAAAGCGCCATTGCTCTTTGTTCATCAGACAAATTAGCTTGAGAAAAAGAAAAGTTTACAAATAATAATGCGGCAAGAATCGCTGCAATGTTTTTCATGATGTTCCTGAATTGATGTTAGGTTAAAATAGGTTGATAAAAATTATTTCTCTTTCGGAAAAATATCAAACAATAATTGTGAATTGCTCACGAAAGCAATGTGCTTGCTATCCGGCGACCATGATGGTGTGTTAATAGTTCCCTGTCCACCGTAGAGATAAGCGATCACTTTAGGGGTTCCACCACTTGCAGGCATCATGCGCAAATAAACGTGCTTATAAAACGGATGGTCGCCCGGGCTCACATCTGTGTTGAAAGAAATAAAGACGATCCATTTTCCATCCGGCGAAATATGGGGGAACCAATCGTTCAGGCTGTCGTTTGTTATCCTTTCCTGATCGGATCCATCCGGTTTCATGCGCCAGATCTGCATCATGCCGGAACGCACAGAATTGAAATAAATATATTTTCCATCGGGAGTGTACTCAGGTCCATCGTCAAGACCTGGCGCATCAGTAAGCCTGATTTCTTTGCCACCTGATGAGCTTATTTTATAAACATCAAAGTCATTATTTCTTTGACCTGTGAACACCAGATCTTTTCCATCAGGAGACCATCCATGCATATAAGATGGAGCTGTTTCAGTAATCCTTTTTGGCTCGCCACCTTCAATCGGCACAGTATATCCAATTGATCCGCCTTTGTCTGCTGCACTTTGGCTACTAATAGTGAGCATTTTTCCATCGAAAGAAATTACATGATCATTGTTATTACTTTTTGCAGATCCTGTATTCATTAATTCCGGTTGATGCATGGCTAAATTAAATTTATATAACAGTCCCTCACTATTGTATAAAAGCGATCCGTCATCTTTCATCCAATTCGGCGCCTGCAACGATTTTGGCGATTGATAAACAACCCTGCAGTTATCATCTTCAATATTCAATATCTCAATGGCGCTTCCGATATAATCTTTATAAGCAACATATCCTTTTTTAGGAGGAACAACAATGCGAACATTATTGAACAAAGCCCTTTCAGAAACAGAAGCATTATGAGAACAAACAAATATGCCCACATACACATCATCGCCAAGATTAATATCGGCGACTTCATTTTTCACAAACAAATCTCCTTTGCGGGCAACGGACATGATATAAATATTTCCTCGTCTTTCAAGTTGAATGATGTCTGCGCCGGTAATTGAAGATTTGATTTCTTCTGTTGTTCCTTTTATTGTTCTCCTGAATTGCAAAGAAGTGAGGCCATCCCCATGAACCACTGCATTCACGTGCGGCGAGGATGAATCTAAGGATGAGCGGATCATCCATCCGATTTTCCGATGATCTTCTATGCCTTTACCAAGAAAAGCTGCATTGGCGCGCAATATGAAATCACCTTTTATTTTTTTCCAGACAAAATGAAACTGATCATGATCTGCCCATATATTGCTTCCGGAACCTGTTACCGAATAGTATTGTGTTTTATTATCAAACACAGTGCTGCCTTTGATTACAGGATTGCCAACATCTGTTTGCCCATCGAAAATACCAATGGAATTATTTTGTGCAAGAACATCAGCAGTATGAAAAAATGTTATTGCTATTGATGCAGGGAGGATCAGATAATATTTGAGTTTGTTTAGTTTTAGTTTCATATAACTATTTTAAAAGAGTTAACTATATCAAATCTGTTTATTTAAAATTGTATCAAATTGCCTGAATTTTATTTTCAGGTTAACATTGAAATTCTTCGAATGATTTCCAAACATGCACGGGAATTATGATAAGGGCATTTCCAGAAACCTGCTTTATCATGACCTTGCATGATGGAATAGTCATCATTCACGCCCCAAAACCATTCTCCTTTTTTATTGTCCTTAATATGTTGCTTCACAAATTGCCAGCTATGATAAGAATACAAAAGGTATTCTTTTTTTTCGCTTATTTGATATGCATTCATAAAACCAATCATTGCTTCGGACTGAGGCCACCAATGTTTTTCTTTGATCAATTTATTTGTTGCTAACTCATATTCATACCAAAGTCCACCGTCTTTATCTAATCCCTCTGTAGCAGCATTGGTAATTTTTTTTGCGTTGCTTTTCATTTGGGTGACCCAAAATTCATTATCAATTTTTTCTGCACATTGCTGCAAGAGCCAAGCAGCTTCGATATCATGACCATAAGAAATAATATCAGATTTGTGTTTCCATGCTTCATCAAAGAATAAACTCAGGTGGCCGCTATCATCAATTATATATTGATCAAAAACTTCTAAAAGATTTTCTATTTGCTTTTTCAGGTACTCGTCAGGCCAAATTTCATACAGGTTTGCATAAGCTTCGATAACATGCAAATGAGTGTTCATCGTTTTCTTTTCATTTGCATCTTTTTCGCTCAGGCGCGAATCATCGAGGGATTGCCAATCTCTGGCAAATGCTTCATAATAACCTTTCAGTTTTTCATCATAACTATATTTTTCAATCACCTTGAAAAGATTAATTGCCTGCTCAAGAACTGTGTCATTTTTTTCAGCTTTGTAAAATTCGCTCAACCCATACAGGCAAAATGCAAGTCCATAAATTTGTTTCCGGCCATTCAACATCTTGCCTTTATGATCCAAGCTCCAATAAACCCCACCGAATTCTTCGTCAATAAAATGATCATTTAAATATTGATAAGACCTTCTTGCTGCATTAAGGTATTCTTTTTTATTGGTTGCAAGATATGCAGCACTGAATGTCCAAAGAATCCTGCTATTCAGCACAACTCCTTTTGGTGATTCATGATGAGCATTATTTTCATTATCAACACTGCCATAAAATCCTCCATGAACATGATCAATAGTATTATCACTCCAATAAGAAAGGATATCCTGAAGCTCAATCTCCATTTCTCTTTGATAAGATAACAGATTAACATCAATCACTTCTCTATCCAAAATTTTACTGGTGTTTTAATGAATCGGAAAGTTCATGAGCGTAATTATTATTAATAAGCTCTCTGTTACATTTGATGATCTTGTTCAAAGCTTTTACTGATGATGCCGATGTAAATCCATCTGCCGGAGTATTCATAACATAATCCAACAATTTATCGACAGTGGAAGTTGCCACATGCATGCGAGAGTCCGATGATGCATAATAGATAAAAACTTTGCCATCTTCATCTGCAATCCATCCATTGCTGAACAGCACGTTTGAAACATCGCCAACCATCTCTTCTCCTTCCGGAGCTAAAAAATAGCCCCCAGGTTTATAAATAATTTTTGTCAAATCATATAGATCAGTTAGAAAAAGATAGCAAACATAACGAAGGCCTGATGCAGTGTTCCGAACACCATGAGCCATGTGAAGCCATCCGAGCTTTGTTTTTATAGGAGCTGGACCTAAACCGTTTTTCAATTCATATATCGTATGATAAACTCTTTTATCAATCACTGTTTCCTTTTTAATAACAGCATTTGTTATTGAATCACACAATCCGAATCCGATTCCGCCTCCTGTGCCAGCTTCAATAAAACTATCCTGAGGCCGGGTGTAAAAAGCATATTTGCCATTTACAAATTCAGGATGCAGCACCACGTTCCTTTGCTGCGGTGAAGGCGTCTGCAAATCGGGCAGGCGTTCCCATGCAATCAAATCTTTTGTTCTTGCAATACCGCATTGAGCTACTGCAGAAGACTCATCACCCAAAGAAGCATTTGGATCTTTCTTTTCTGTGCAAAACACTCCATAAATCCATCCATCTTCATGTTGAACGAGGCGAATGTCATAAATATTTGTTTCCACGTTTTTCGTTTCAGGCATAGTGATTGGCATATCCCAGAACCTAAAATTATCTATGCCATTAGGGCTTTCAGCAATCGCAAAAAAAGATTTGCGATCACTTCCTTCCACTCTGGCAGCCAGGATATATTTGTCTCTAAATTTCATAGCACCTGCATTGAACACTGCATTGATGCCAAATCTTTCCATGAGATAAGGATTGGCAGCAGGCCGCAGATCATATTTCCATAATAATGGGATATGCATTGGCGTTAGTATCGGGTTCTGATACCTGTCAAAAATTCCATTACCTGCTTCTTTCACTTTGTTAGGCTCAATAATCAATCTGTCGTATTTCTTTTGCAGCATCTGAAGCCTTTTTGCAAAAAAATCATTTTCCATAAACTTCTTTTTAGTTGTTAAGCTTTGCTATGAACTCATCATAAATACTATTATATTCAGATCAATCAGGAATTATTTTTTATTCAGAAATAAATTCAGTTTTTATCAAGCCTGTTCCACCATGTCTTTTTCAGGATCAGGATGATCACAAACAGCAAAAGCGCTGTTATTAATAATGGCAACTTGAGCCAAAGCACAACATACATTGGCAAAATGGTGAGGCACAACTGGCCGATGATCCCAAGCGCAACATTGAACATATTTATTTTGAAATCTCTGTTCGCCTTAAAAGAAGAATCTTCATGAATCACTGCTTCGTGAACAGGTTTCCAAAATCCCCATGGCCTCACGGTCTTATAAAATGATTTTAGGGTATCCATATCCGTTGGAGGAGCAGCGTAAGATCCTATCACAGAACCGGCGAATGACAACAGAAACAAAACCGGCCAATAATAAAGATCCAAGCCGGTCAGCACTCCGGAAGATTTTAAAACTGCAAGGCCAATCGCTGGAATAATGCCAGCAAGCATTCCCCAGAAAAAGCCATTTGCATTGAATCTCCACCAATGCCATTTCAACATATTTGATGCAATGTAACCACCATACAAGCCTGACACTATCCACTGCAAAACAGTATTTACGTTCTTCACGAATAATCCCAGCACAATGCCGACAATAACAACAAGCAGGCCTGCCAGATAATTCATCCTGATTGTTTGTTTTGCCGAAGCATGTGGATTTATATATTTCAGATAAATATCATTGACTATATAAGCCTGCGCAGCATTCAATGTTCCTGAAAAAGTTCCCATGAATGCACCAAGCAGCCCTGTCAGGACCAACCCCATTAAACCAACTGGAAGAAAATTATTAATGACAGCAGGCAACACTTTTTCAAAATCAGTGCCATCAGGTGTTTGAAGAGAACCATTGATTTGATTAAAATAAAGAAGGCCGAGGACTGTTAAACCAATAACCATTGTATATCTAATAGGTAATAAAATGATTGACACAAAACCACTCATTTTACTTGCTTCCTGCGGAGAGCGGGTGCTCAATATTTTTTGCATGTCGTAATTTGGCGCAGGCCCAGCCACACTAGCAAATATTCCTTTGAACAACATCATCATAAAAAAAATACCGAACAATGAAAATCCATCTTCTCGGATTTTTTTGTTTGCATCAGCAGCAATATTGCTCCAGTCCATATTCAGCTTCCAACCAAAAAAAGGATTGAACCAGTCGTGAGGAACATTAATAGTATTGCCGTGCAGTTTTATCATGGCGATGATGCCAATGCTAATACAAGCAATAGTCATGATGCAATATTTAATCACATCACCTAAAACAATGCTATGCATTCCTCCAAGTATGGAGTAAAACATAGCAATCAAAGTGAAAACTATTCCATAAAAATGCGGAACATAAGTGAGCGAAATGGTGAATGGCACAAACTCCTTGACAGATTCCCATGGAATGAAGATTTGCATGAATTTTCCAAGACCCACGAATCCGTAAGCCATAAAACCAAGGCAGCTTAGCAATGCAAATGCAACTACAATATTATGAGATGATTTTATTCCAAGGCCTTTGTTTCCAAAGCGTGTCGCCAGCCATTCAGCACCAGTCGTTGCATTTGAGCTTCTCACCCATCGAGACAAGTACATCATCAGGAAAACCTGATTGAACACCGGCCAAAGCCAGGGAACCCAAATGCTTTTCATTCCGTACACAAAACAAAGGCTCACCATCCACATAGTACCCGAAATATCGAACATGTCGGAAGCATCACTAAGGCCAAGCATGTACCATGGTAACGATTTCCCACCAAGCAAATAGTTCTCTTTATTTCGGCTGGCTTTTTTTCTGAGCATCCAGCCGATGACAACCATCGTAGTGAGATAACTTAAAAGTATCAGTATGTCAGGCAATCGCAATTTCATTCTTTAATATAAACCAAATGTGTAACAGTTAGCTTAACTATAAATTTTATCATCCTTCACTTCCTTTTCAAAACATTTTTTACAAAAACTACCGAGTAATTTTGAAAACAATTTTGATAAGAGTTAATTATTTTATTTGGATTTAGAACTATAGTTAGCACAAGACAATTTTTTAAGTGCGGCTATCTAAAAAAGAACTCAATAACATTAGCCTGCCGGGTTTTTTAGGCATGCTTTCTGTCTGTCCATCAGTTTCTAAAAAAATAATTTTTTCAAGCAGCTAATAAGAATCTAATGTAGTCTAAACAAATATGTATTTTTAAATACTTTCTTATCCTCCATTAGTATTATTTTACAATATTTAAAATTAAGAACAATTAAATTATAGAAATAAGGCGTCATAGGTCGCTTAAAATGTGCACTAATTGGGCATTGCTGTAGAAAATATGTATTGTATTTTTTTATCCATTTATTAATGCATATAAGAATAACATTAGCGTTTTCAGTATGAGAAATGAAATAATGCGAGAAATCACTCCGCTTACTCAAAGTGATTGTTTTACTTTCTTCACAAGAATTAAATCAGGATTTGATTTTCCTCTGCATTATCATGAAGAATTCGAGCTGAATTTTATACAGAATGCAAAATCTGCAAGAAGAGTAGTTGGCGATCATATTGAAGAAATAGATGATCTGGAATTAGTACTTGTGGGACCAAATCTTCAACATGCATGGTTTACTCATAATTGCAAAAGCCAGGAGATAAAAGAAATTACTATACAGTTCCACAAAGAACTTTTTGATGAAAAATTTCTCCGCAGGAATCAGCTCAGTTTCATCAGAACCATGTTTGAGAAATCGGCAAGGGGGATTTTGTTCTCAAGAACCACAGCCGGGCAAATAGCAAACAGAATCGCCGAGCTTAATAATAAAACGGGGTTTGATTCGGTGCTCGAGCTTATGTCAATATTGCACGATCTTTCTACCTCAAGGAACATGAGAATACTTTCTGATGCAAGCTTTAATGCAACAGAGCATTTTTCTTATAGCAGCAGGAGAATCGAAAAAGCGTTTGAATATATGAACGAAAATTTCGACAAATCAATCACTTTGTCTGAGGTTGCAAAGCTGGCAAATATGTCTGAAGTTTCTTTCAGTCGCTTTTTCAAACAACGCACAGGCAGCACATTCATAGACAGCCTTAATGAAATAAGGCTCGGCCATGCAAGCAGGATATTGATTGAAACAACACAAAATATTTCCGAAGTTGCCTATGATTGCGGGTTTAACAATATTTCAAATTTCAACCGCATTTTTAAAAAGAAAAAAGGATGCACGCCAAAAGGTTTTAGAGAAAGCTTTTCAGGAACAAGGATTTTTGTTTAAAAAAGGATATGCATTCACGTTAAAATTATTTTCAGTTTGTGCTTACATTTTAGCTTTCTTTCAAAAGCCACGATGGATTTCTAAAAACTTAATATTACTTCATTTAATATATCCATTAAAAAGTGAGAGCAATGTGGATAATTTTTGAAGCCAAATAGAACACTTACTTGTAAATTGTAGAAACTTATTAAAGATGGCCCTATCACCCTTCACGTCCCTTCAAGATTTCGGCATAGTCAGCACTATTCATATTTTACAATCCGGTGAAGTAATAAAATCTGTGGAAGAGTATATGAAAGTGGAAGACAGGTTTTCATGGGTTGATAAAACTTATATAGTAGGAAAGATTCTTCAATTAAGAAAGCTCACGGACAGCACAAAAAGATCTGTTATTGCGATTTATGAAGACGGTCATCTGATACGTGAATTTGTGAATGTTGATCGCGAATTTATGCCACTCGTTTATTGCTGAAAATATATTTCATTTCAAATTTAATATTTGTCGTCATTCACTTCGATCCAATAACCATCCGGATCTTGAAAATAGATTTGATGAACTCCGTCCGGTCTTAACTGTGGCTTTTTATTACGGTCATTCCAATCTCCATATTTCACATTCATCTCATCAAGGTGTTTCATAAAATCAGGCAAAGAAGGCACGCTGAAGCTTAGATGAATATTAATGTCATGCTGCGTGATTGCAGTTGCGCCTTTTACAACATGCAACTGGCTGTGTTGTCCTATTTTGAACCATACATGTTTTCCGTCATTAAATGGCTCATCGATTTTTTCAATACCAATCACCTTCTCATAAAATGAAGCGCTTTTATCAAGATCGTAAACATACACGGTAGTATGATTAAATGTCGGATGAATTGATTGTGAAAAAACGATACTATTACTTAATATAAAAAAACATGAGAGCAATGATATTGCGCGGCTCATTTTCATAAAATATTTTTTAGCTTTTGAAATAAACACGAAAGAGATGAACAAAGTAAGCTAAAAACTTTTTATGAGTGAAGACTACTTAAAAATTTATTCTTTTTGCCTGCTTAATCACCGGCATGAACCTTAGGTGTGTGCAAGAATTCTTTCCTGCCGCTTTTCATTTTCAGGATGGCTTTTGCCATTGTTATCATAAGCAAAGGCAGTCGGGATATGGCTTTCAACATATCTGCATTGTAAAGTTTTGCAGGTATGGAAATAATCAGTGAAAGAATGTAGCAGCAAAATGTAATCGACCACCACAAAAAAGGCGGATAAATAATCTGATATCTTAAAAAATGCTGAAGAACAAGCAAAGAAAAAATAATAAAGAAAAGAAGAAGGTAGAGAGACCTTGGCAAAAGAACAGTTTGAAAGAGTTTATACCAGTAAGCTTTTTTGTTTGCATAAGCTCTTATATCCTGATCAAAAAAACGCTTGAAATTATTTAGCTGAGCTTCCAGCCAGCGAAGGCGCTGCTTTTCAAATACAGCAGCCGATGAAACTTTTTCATCAAGCACATAAGCATCGTCAATGAATTCAACAATGATATTTTCTTTCATTAATTGAAGATCAATTTCACGGTCTTCTCCCGGGTTGTCAAGAATTTCAGGAAGGTTGAATATCTTTTTAAATGTCTCAAATTCAAAAGCCATTCCTGAACCAATTAATGAAGACGAAAATCCAAGTGCTCTTTGACCGCGCCTGAAAAGGTTATTATTAATTTCTTCACTGATAACGTCAAGCACTGCAACAGCATTATTTTTGTTTTTGGCAATGCGGTGGCATTGAATGGCTCTATACCCGTTACTGAATGCATGATTTACCTTTTCAAGGCAATCAGGCGACATGATATTATCTGCATCGAGCACCATCGCAATATCATATCCCTTGTCTGCTTCTTTGTTCACCGCTTCGTGAATGGATTTTGATTTCATGCTGATTTCAAATTGCACTTCAACAACATTTACAGGGATCGCCTTCATTTTTTCAATCGTGCTTTTCTGTAACTTATCTGCAATCACATAAACATCGAACAAATCTTTAGGATATTCCTGAGCCTTTGCTTTTGCTGCGGTATCAACGATAATATTGTCTTCTTTATAGGAAGGAATGAAAACAGCAATCTTTTTTTTATCAGAGGTGGATGAATAGACATTCCCTTTTCTAATCTTTCCCGCAATTGCTACAATTAAAAAGTAAACAGAAATAATTGCGAGGTAGAGAAAAAGGATTGAAAAGATAATATGACACAAAAATAAAAACATGATGCTTTAACGTAATGTTGCTATTGATATTATTGGCCGGGCATAACAATCTATTTATGCTTTACACCGGAGAATAGCTGGAAGAATATAAATTCCATGATATGCCTTTCAGAAAAAACTTCAATTGCTCATACTGCCTTTTTACAAGGTAAGTGATGATCGCTTTAGGAGCTGTAAAAAAAATAAAAAAAACAGTGAACGCAGTCAACTGCAAAAAATTACTGTTTCTTCGGATATACAAAATACGATTGCGCGTATGATAATAAACCTTCATGGGATTTTCTTTCCCAACTGACATTGATTCCTTGTGATAAATAAGTGCACTGGCTTCATACCAGATTTCATAGCCGGCTTTTAATATCCTGGCAGACCAATCCCATTCTTCATAATATAAAAAGAAGTTTTCAGGGAACATCCCGGCTTTTTCTGTAACCTCTCTTTTTACCAGCATAGCGCAACCATGCGCCGCATTTGTTGGGCCCGAAATATTGTACTGACCATTGTCTCTTTCTTTATCACCAATACCTGCCACCCGACCAGTATATAAATTCATTTTATTGAAACCTGCATATTGAATAGTATCAGGATGAAAGAAATACCTGATTTTAGGGCATACGACGCCAATTTTAGGATTCTGATTAAAAGGCTTTAAAAGGTTGTCTATTAAATCGTCTGTTACTTCAGTATCATTATTCACAATAAAAAAAAAGTCGCCTTGAGCTTTGCGCATGCCCCAATTATTACCTCCTGCGAAGCCTAGATTTTTAGGGCTTACATAAACTTTTGTGTTGGGGTAATTTCCGGAAACGATTAATGGAGAGGGATCAATTTCGGAGGCCATATCACACACAAGAATCTCGTAATTCTCATACTTCAATTTCTTAGTTGATTCCAGAAATTCGCATGTTACCTTTTCCTGATTATAATTGAGTGTAATAATCGAGATTAAAGGCTTACGATCGTCCTTTATCATGTGGTTTCTTTTTGAAAGAAGAATTATTCAGAAAACAAGTTAAGCATTTGTTTTTTGAAAAAGAGCCGATGGCGTATTGGCCATGATCCAAAGATCGTAAGCAAAATTATATTTATTAGCGTAGTCTATATCAAGATTTATTCTTTCTTCAACAGACATGTCCTCTTTTCCTCTCTTTTTGATTTGCCACAAACCTGTGATTCCAGCAGGAGCCATAAAACGCTTCGCCCAATCATCTGTCGTTAAAGTAGCCGCTTCATATAAAGGTAAAGGACGGTTTCCTACTAATGACATATTGCCTAACAAAACATTTAGCAGTTGAGGTAATTCGTCAAGGCTAGTATTTCTTAAAAAGGCTCCAACTTTAGTTATGCGTGGGTCATTGCTTATTTTAAAGAAAACGGGACCTTCATTTACCCCTGCATTATATTGATTTAAATGTGAGAACTCTGCAATTTTTTCATCAGCACCCACATGCATGGTCCTGAATTTGTAAAAATCAAAAATCTTATAGCCTTTACCAGCTCTTTTTGAAATATAAAAAATAGGACCTCTCGATTCAAGCTTTACTGCAAGAGCTATCAATAAAAATAACGGGCTCGCAATCAGTAAAACGACTGATGAAATAGCAATATCAAAAGCCCTCTTTAATACGTCGCTTATTGAAAAATTTATTGACTGCTCTTTAGAAGACTCATAAATTTTAAGATCGTCAGCCTTGGATTTGATTTTTTTCAAGAAGCTACCTTTTGCGTAAAGGCTTTTCTCATCGTATTCATTTAGAAAGATGATTTCATCAAGTAGCTTGTGCTTTCTATATAGATTTAATTCTTTCTCAGAAAGATTTGTTGCGTCCAAAACAAATGGTATAGATGATAATTCTTTATGGCTTCTGAGAAAAAGGCAGAAATTTTTTATAGAAGAAAAACCAAACTGAGGCTCACAAAATATTATTTCAGGCACCACATTCTTTTCTTGGTCTAATGAGCGGTTAAGCTCAGCCCTCGCGTTTTCAAGCCCTTCTGAAGCATATCCTCTTTTAAATACTTTGACTAATTTTTCAATGTTGCCTGAATTTTTGCCTATGTAGTAAAAGCCGCTATTTTTATAAGCAATAGCATTCTGCTCATTCACACTATACGACTTTATAGCGTAGCGTGCAAATCCAGTATTGCGCAAATTCGATTTAGGTAAAAATGTAAATTCCATAATAAGGGTTTGTCAGTTTCATAAATACGGTAAGCGACATTAGCTCGCTTTCAGTGTGTAGCTATTTATTTTTGGAACAGATAAAACTCTATTTATCTCGCCCAATAAATTAACCGGATTAAAAGGCTTCAGAAAATAAGACGCCACTCCATATTCATCACATTTTACCTGCGTTTCACCATCGCTAAGTGCTGATAATGCGACGATAGGTATATCACCAAAAATCCCACTTGATGAAAGATGCTGAATAAGCTCCCAATTTTCCATATCGGGCAATTGGGGATCAATAATAAATAAATCCGGAAGCTTCTTTTTAGAAAGCCAATACATTGCAGAACAACCGTCAGGCACTGTGATTACATCGTATTGCTTAGAAAGAACAGTCTGAAGCAAAAATCTTATTGCTTTACTGTCATCGATAGCCAAAATTTGCTGTTTCATGGGTTGAAGTCATTAAGTTTAAAAAAAACTCAATTTTTCAATAGGGGAAAAAGGAAACAGTCTAACAAAGGAATTGGCATTTAGAGATATACTGATCTCAGATAAATTTGGATTTAAATACTTTATTTCAATAATGATAAGTAATCGTTTTCTGGAGGTAATTTCACTGGAATTGAAGAATATACAGAAATACTGTTCGTAGCTTAATCAGAATATGATCTTCAAAGGAAGTTGAATCTGGGAGGATTGTTCTTGCTATAAAATTAATAACAATTATTTAGAAATCAAAAAATACCGTTGTTAATTTTATGCACACCCACCATCAGGTTTTTATCTATTTGTATATTCAGAGCAAGAAGTATCAACTGTTACTTTATAGCCCGAATATAAAAATTTCATTAATGACAGCCATTCTCTTGCCATTTTACAACATAATATAAATCAATAAATTGCAAACACGCAATCTAAAAAACGTTCCCATACTTGGAAAATAAAGCCCATTTTAATAAAAATAGCTCTTATTAAGACGTAGGTTGCCGGGCAGCTTTTTCCCATAAAACAGACTGTTGCTTTCTCATAAATCTCCTAAACCCCAAAAAAACAGAAACATTCATGAAGAAAAAGTAATAAGGAACATAAAGAGATTTTATTTTGATATTTCTGTTAGCAAACGACCAACCTACGACAGCAGCGGCATAGAAAATTACTTGCAGAACCAGCATCGCCTGATAGATACTTCCGCCATTAAAAAAAACTATAAAAATATTTGCCAAAAAAATAAGCAAAAGACAAATGGGACATAAAGTCCAACGGAGAATGCGATGTGAAATGAATTGAAAAGAAAGAACCGGGTATTTGAAAATATTGAACAATTCTTTTAGAATAACCATTGCCTGAAATGCACCTGCACAAATTCTTATTTTCCTTTTTTCTTCTTCTTTCATTGATAATGACCCATCTTCCATTGCGTAAGACTCAGGCTCATACTTAACAATAAAACCTTTCATACAGATCTTAAGAGACTGGACAAAATCCTCAATAATAATATTTTCTTCTGCTTGCTCAAATAAAGCAGTTCTTACAGAAAAAAGCTCGCCTGCTGCACCAACAACTGAATAAAGATCAGAATCGAGTTTTTTGAGAAAAGATTCATATTTCCAATAAAGCCCCTCACCTGCTCCTGCTGCATTGGCATTAGGCGAAGCGTTTATTTTTTTTTCACCGGCAACACCTCCCACTTTCGGACCAGAGTAATGCCTTGCTATATTTTTTATGCAATCTCTATTCAGCAGTGTATTTGCATCAGAAAAAATTACATAAGGAGTTGAAACAAATTTCATGGCTCTGTTCATCGCTGCAATTTTGCCTCTCCTTTCGGGTTGATGCAACAATTGTATTTCTGAATACTGACTGATAATCTCAGGTGTCCTATCACTCGAGCCATCAGTAATAAAAATAATTTTTATCTTCTGTTTTGGATAGTGCAAAAGAAGGGTGTTATCAATTTTCTTTGCAATAAATTCTTCTTCATTATAAGCGGATACAATTAAAGTTATTTCCGGCTCGAATGGCTCTTCACCAGAAATTATGGCCTCATTTTTTTTGAAAAGCTTTTTAATCTTTACAAGAAAAAATAACAATATCCCATAGCCTATGTAGCTATAAAAAATAACAAACAAGCTGAACCAGAATATGATCTTCAAAGCCAACATTGTAAAAGAAAATTAGTTGAATCTAAACGGCTGCAATAGCTTAATATTATTTTGTTAGAGAAAAAGCCACGCTTTGACAACTCACAAATTGAAAGAAATTCTAATTCTTCAGGCATATTTTAATTTTTGGAAATTATTATTACTTTTGGCAGCACTTAAAAAACTGTTGAGCAGTGATACCTGCAGGTTTTCTAAAATAATCCCCGCTGTTTCCCGTTGTTCCTTGAAAAGCTTTCTCAAAACATTTTTCAATATCATTATTTAGAAGGAATTCAGTATATTTCCTAAACTGTAAAGAAAATCGGTTGATCTTATAAACGAACCCTAAAATTAAACTTTCAATGGACTTAACTTACCTCTTCAGAGCTTTACTAAGAAAGAAATGGATTATTATTTTCAGTGCCTTGCTTGGAGCAAGCCTGGGAGTTGTTTTCACTCTTTTTCAAAAGAAGAGCTATGTTTCGTATGCACAATATACAACAGGATTTAGCCAAACACAAAAAGTAAGCCTGGCGTTAACCGAAATCCTGGATGTTAATCAGGTAGATTCACGATTTAACAACGTTATCGAAACTTTCCATTCTGCTACAGTTCTGGGCATGATGTCATACGACCTGATGCTTCATGATCTTGAATCGCCCCGGCCATTCCGCGAACTAACAGTAAAACAAAAGAAAGATTCCACTTACCAAAAAGTAAATTTCGAAAAGGCAAAAAAAATACTCAGGGACAAGCTTTCCAGTATGGAACTTTTGACGACTTATGACCCTGAAGAAAAAAAAGTGTGGGACCTTATCGCATTATATGGTTATGGAGAATTCGGGCTTTCAAAAAAATTATCGATTGAGCGTGTGCCTCATACTGATTACCTTAATGTGTCGTTCAGCTCAGAAAAGCCAGAATTGTCTGCCTATATCGTGAACACAATTGGTGTGAAGTTTAAAGAATTTTATACATCATTGACAAGTTCACGAACAAAAGAATCTTTGACAAAACTCGATAGCCTGGCTCTTTCAAAAAGAAGGCAGGTTGACAGCCTTAGAAAAGTTTATGAAGACTTTAGAGCAAAAATCGGCACACCAAATATTAGCGATGCGGCTACTGCGGCTATGTCGGGTGTTCAGGAACTGACGGCCTCTCTAACAAACGAACAATCAAAATACAACACGCTTAATCAGCAATTAAGCTCCGTAAATGATCAGCTTTCCACGTTAAATTCATCTCCTACCACTACTACACATGTAGAAAATAATAATGAAGAAATACTGGCACTAAGAGAAAAAAACAAAACATTATCAAGTCAACTCGCTCAAAAAGGTGGAAGCGACCCGGATATCCAGGCTAAAATTGACGATAACAACAAGAAGATATTAGCACTCTCACCAAGCTCATTGCCCACAGCGCCTAACAATACATTACAAAAAGCTTTAGACAGAAAAGATGAGCTCCAGAAAAAGAAACTGGAGTTAATGGCTGATATTGCTGCATCTAAAAAAACATTGATTTGTATAAAGCAAAGTCGGATGAATTCAGGAGAGTTGCTACTTCAGGTGGCGGCGCTGAAGCAATTGCAAATGCCCTTCAAAATGATCTTAATAACGCACAAAAAGAACTTGACAAGTACAACAGCAGCATTTTTGCCTCGCAGGATATTGATGTGGCCCCTGACTTCAATTTTAAACAAACGCTTACTGGTCAGCCTTCACTAAGGCCCGAGTCAAATCACAGAACGTTGATTGTTGGCATCTCAGGGCTTTCAATGTTATTTGTTTCCTGTCTTTTTATTTTAATCCTTGAGTTTTTAGATACTTCTGTAAGAACGCCGTCTTTTTTCTATAAAGAAACTAAGATGAAACTGCTTACAACAATCAATAAAATTGATCTGCAGAAAAAACAACTGAAAGATTATTTTGAAGTTGCGAACCAAACAGACAGAGAAACATCCTCAAATATTTTTATTGAGAATCTCCGCAAGCTGCGTTTTGAGCTGGAGAACTGCGGAAAGAAAGTGATCCTTATTACCAGCCTTAAGCCAAAAGAAGGCAAAAGCACAATATTGGAATCTCTCGCACATACTTTCAGCATGAGCAAGAAAAAGATCCTGATCATTGATTCTAATTTCTCTGACAATTCTCTTACAAAATCATTTGGAGCGAAGCCAACTCTGGAAACATTTAGCCTGAGTGCACAGGATAATGCTATTGACAAAATCTGGGGGGTGACGACGCTTACAAATATCAGCAACACTGATATTATTGGCTGCAATGAAGGGAACTACACACCCTCGGAGATTTTACCAAAAAATAATTTATTGCTCAATATTCATAAGGTGGCACAGCATTACGATTTTATTTTCATTGAAGGTGCCGCATTGAACAGTCATGCAGACAGTAAAGAGCTTTCAAAATTTGCTGAAGGGATCATCGCCGTTTTTTCAAGCAAAGACGTGATCCGTGAAATTGACAAAGAATCCATTCAATTCCTAAAAACCGGAACAGGAAATAAATTTATAGGCGCTGTTTTAAATATTGTGAATGAAGAATTTTTAGATTTCTAACGAGTATCTGTTTTACGGGGCTTACAGAATAACCTGCTTCATAGTTTAAGATATTCTGAGCTCCCAGTTTTTCCTGATTGACCAAACAAAGCAATAATAATATCATAAAAAGATATATATCGCCGTTATAAAGAAAGCTTATTTAAAACAGGCAATCTCCATGGAACACCGATTTATAAAAGGAAAAGATATTGTTCTATTCAGCTTTCAGGCATGGGAATCAGAGATCGGATTTAATTTCAAGGATATGGCCTTTGAACTCGCACGTTTTAATAGGGTTTTGTTTATCAATCGTGCTGATGACAGGGTTTCTTTGATGCCTCATAAAAACGGAAATGGCTTGTCGAATAATAAAAAAGCAGAGCAGCTCATCAAGGTGCAGGATAATTTTTGGGTATATGATACGGGCTTGATTATGGAATCAATCAATTGGATTAAATGGAGCGGGCTGTACGATGTGTTTAATAAAGCCAACAATAAACGCATTGCGCAGAAAATAAACCATGCCATTGAGGAGCTTTCATTTAAAGATGTGATATTGATAAATGACAATGATTTTTTTCGCGGCCTGCATCTGAAGAAACTAATTCCTTCTTGCAGTAAATACATTTTTTATATCCGTGATTTTCTCACCATTCAGCCTTATTTTAAAAAACATGGTGTGAGGCTCGAACAAAAATTGATAAAAAGCTCTGATCTCATTGTTGCCAACTCAGCTTATCTGGCAAACTATGCCAGAAAATGGAATAATAAGAGTTATGATATTGGTCAGGGCTGCGATTTTGAAGGATATCTTGCTGATGATTTACCTGTTCCCGAAGACCTTGAAAATATCCCGAGACCAATCATTGGATATTGTGGAGCTATCACAGCGATGAGGCTTGATGAATCAATCGTCGAACATATTGCTGAATCATTTCCTCAATGCAGCATTGTTCTGGTTGGCCCGGAAGATGCTCATTTTGAAAAAAGCAAATTGAAAGATCATAAGAACATTTATTTTCTGGGTGGGAAAGCTCCTAAAAGCGTTCCTCAATATATTTTTCATTTTGATATTTGCATTAACCCACAATTGACAAACCCATTAACCATAGGAAACTATCCAAGAAAAATAGATGAATATCTTGCTATGGGCAAGCCCGTAGTTGCTACATCTACTGACGGAATGGTGATGTTTAAAGAGCATGTTTATTTATGTGAGAGCAAAGAAGATTATGCGAAAATGATTAATTTGATCCTGTCTGATAAAACAGCTTTCAGCGAAGCTGAAAAAAAGAGGCGTATCAATTTTGCATTGTCGCATACATGGGAAGAATCAATAGGTTTGCTTGGAGATGCTTATTATGATGCAGGTGTAAAAAATTAACTGAAATGGAAACACCAGAAGAACAGAAAAAAAAATATGCTGAGGTTTTGACATTGAGCATTGTTGTTATTTTCCTGATTTTTATTTTTATTAAATTCCTTTTTTTCTGATATAATAAATGGGCAATTACAGTTACTCTAAAAAATCAAATCCTGTAAAGGAGTGGTTCAGGTATCATTTTTTTGAAAGAAAAATGAACTCTGTAACTGGCATCATCATTCTTAGTCTTTTGGCTGTCGGAATCGGTTATTCTACTGCTACGATTGATTATAGGGCAGGTTTTGGTATTGTAGGGGTTTTTGTAGTGGTGCTTTTTATTATCCTTTTCATGCGATATCCATATTTCGCACTGTATTTCATCATCGCATATTCTGCATTGCCAAGCCTACTTTTCAGGATATTTATGGACACTTCCATAAAAATTGAATTCAGCAATCTGATTGACATCCTGACAATTCTTCTTCTTTTTAGCATACTCACTAAAAGCCAGCCTCAGCAATTTGAAGGAAAAAAATTTTGGAGCAACCCGGTTACAACATCTTTCATCATATTGTTGATGTTCTACATGATCGAGGCACTCAATCCAAGTATGCACAGCATTCTAGGATGGGTAAGCTATGTTAGAAAATATATTATTCTTCTTATATCCTTTTACATTCTATTTCGTCTTTTAGACACCTGGAAAACAATCAAATTTTTCATCTTTTTTAATATTATCCTGACCACTTTGCTCGCCATATATGCATGCAAACAACAATGGTTCGGAATCACCAGTTTTGAAATGCGATGGGCAACCGCATCACCAACCGGATATACCATGCTTTTGCAAGGCGGTCTGTTAAGAAAATGGTCAACACTCTCAGACCCTGCAACGTCGGGCATACTTTTCTCGTCAGTGTCATTGCAATGCATGGTACTAATGCTTCGCTTGCCAAGTAAAAAAATCAAATTATGGTTGGGTGTTGCACTGATATTTAACCTGATGGCTTATGCATATTCAGGAACACGCACCGCAACTTTAATGTTAGTGGCAGGCATTGCTTTTTATAGCATTGCTACTATTTATGAAAAACGCACTTTGATTTTTTTAGTAACAGCAGTGGTTGCGTTTGTTGTGCTGATGGTAATGCCCTATTCGCCACCTGCAATCGGGCGTATCCGTACCACATTTCAGGGAAATAAAGACATGTCCGCAGCAGTAAGGGAATATAACAGACATCAGGTTCAGCCTTATTTATATCAACACCCGATGGGTGGCGGAATTTTTACCTGTGGGATCGAAGGCCCTAAATACAATCCCGGGCATTTTTTGGTAGACTTTCAGCCTGACAGCGGATACATGAAAACGCTTGCAGAACAAGGCTGGTTAGGTTTGATCATTTTGTTGGTAACCTATTTTATGATCATCAGTCATGTGCTGCATAATTTTTACCGTGCAAAAAATCCTGAATTGGTAAATCATAGCATTGCTTTAATTGTATTGATATTTTCATTGATGGTTGGCCAATATTCACAGTTTGCTCTTGGGCCATTCCCGCAGATCCTGTCTTATTTGGGATCTTTAGTATTTTTAATAAAATTGCCAGACTTAGATAATGAAGAAATAAATTAATCAAATACTCACAACTCTTTTATGAAAAAATGCTGTATAGTTTTTTTATTGATTGGAAATATTGTCAACGCTCAGGTGAACCCGCCAAAACAATATAATACAACATCGAATTATAGTCTGACTGACACGCTCAGAAATTATAACATACGCGAAAAACTGGTTCAATTAGCAATGAATAATCCGGCTTATGAAATCAGCGACAGGCTGGCTAATGTTGCAGAATATCAGGTTCGCCTTGCAAAAGGGAGCTGGCTGGCAGCCATAAGCGCTCAAGGCAACGTTAATGAATATACAATTAATCCCAGCAGCGCCGGCTATACTACCATTACTACAGGAACCACGGTGAGCAAGGTTGCGAATCAGAGTTATTATCCAAAATACAATTTTGGGCTTACCATACCTTTTGACATTTTTACAAGAGTACCTAATAATATAAAAATCGCGAAAGAAAACTATCTGATTGCACAAGCAAGCAAGAATGATAAATATCGCCAGATCAGGGCAGATGTTCTCACAAAATATGAGGACTATTTATTAGCAAAACAAAAACTGGAGCTACAGATTCAAATTACACAAGATGCTTTTACAACCTACCAGATAGCAGAGCAAGGCTACAAGCAGAACACCATCAAAGCAGATGACTATAGCAAAGCGTACAAAAGCTGGGCAACTGAACAGGTTTCAAAACTGGACCTGCAAAGAAATCTCAACGTCACAAAAATTGATTTGGAAAAAATTATAGGCGTTAAGCTTGATGATGTATTAAAAGATAATTAAACCAATTTTTTATATCGCACATAAGAAAGCCCCATAAACATCTATGGGGCTTTCTTATGTATTTTTATAGATGCTTCTAAGCAACTGCTTTGTTTACTAATGCCGCAGCTTCACTAAGCAATATGGCAGATTGGACTTTCAATCCGCTTTCATCAATCAATTTTTTAGCTTCGGTTGCATTTGTTCCCTGAAGGCGAACTATGATTGGCACTGTGATATTTCCCATGCTTTTATATGCATCAATCACGCCTTGCGCAACGCGGTCACAACGAACTATGCCTCCGAAAATATTAATAAGTATCGCTTTTACTTTCGGGTCTTTGAGAATAATGCGGAAGCCAGCTTCAACTGTCTGAGCGTTTGCAGTTCCACCAACATCTAAGAAATTTGCAGGTTCGCCGCCACTCAGCTTAATCATATCCATTGTTGCCATTGCAAGACCTGCGCCATTCACCATGCAGCCAACATTGCCATCCAGCTTCACAAAATTCAAATTATATTTTCCGGCTTCCACTTCAGTCGGATCTTCTTCGCTAATATCGCGAAGCGCTTCCAGATCTGCGTGGCGCATCAATGCATTATCATCCAGGTTCATTTTGCAATCAACAGCAATTATTTTTTCATCGCTTGTTTTGAACAAAGGATTTATTTCAAGCATTGAACAATCAAGACCAACATAAGCATTGTATAAATTGGTAACAAACTTCACACAATTCTTAAATGCTTCGCCACTCAATCCTAAATTGAATGAAATCTTTCTAGCCTGAAAAGGCTGTAATCCACCACCGGGATGCACCCATTCCTTGAAGATTTTATCAGGAGTTTTATGTGCAACTTCCTCAATGTCCATGCCGCCTTCCGTGCTATACATAAAAACATTCTGTCCTTTTGTTCTATCGAGCAAAATAGAAAGATAAAATTCCTTCACAGGATTTGCACCAGGATAATAAACATCCTGAGCAACCAGTACTTTGTTTACAACTTTCCCAGCAGCGCCTGTTTGAATAGTGACCAATGTTCCGCCTAAAAGATTTGATGCAATTTGTTTGATGTCTTCCGAGCTTTTTCCCACAGCAACACCGCGTTGCTCTGTTCCTTTTATTTTCCCTTTTCCACGGCCACCTGCATGTATCTGCGCCTTCACAACTGCAAAACTATTCCCGAACTGAACTTTTAAATTTTTATACGCTTCTTCTGCTGCACCTGCGCTATCCACCGGAATTCCTTCCTGTACGGGAACATTATATTTTTTGAGCAATTCTTTTGCCTGATATTCATGAAGGTTCATACAAATAAAATTTTGGCTAAGATAGGAAACAGTTTTTAGTTTTTGAGTTGAAGTTTTCGAACCTTATCTCGAAGAATGTTTCTCAACTTAAGAAGAGGTCAATATACAATGAAAACCCATCCGCTTAGTTTAGGCAAATCATTTTTTAAATCAATAACATAATAATAAGTGCCGCCTGGTAAATGGCTGCCTTTGTATTTACCATCCCACGGTTGTGCATATCCGTTAGCTTCAAACACAACTTGACCATATCGGTTAAACACCTGTATTTGTGATTCCGGGTAAGTGATCAGGTTTTTGATATTCCATACATCATTGATACCATCGCCATTGGGTGAGAATGCATTCGGCACAGTAACTTTTTTCAGCACCCGAACAAAAACATCATCAGATGAAATGCCGCATCCAATCGTTGATGTTAAGGTTAATGTATAAGTAATATCTTCATCGGGATTAACCACAGGTTGCAATGCAGAAGGGTTGTCAATGTTAGTGACAGGTGTCCATGAAATGATTATGTCTGATGTGTTAGCTGTTCCATTAAGCGTTACTGATTGCCCTTCCATGATTTTCTTGTCAGGTCCTGCATTTGCAATCGGCGTTATCAGCACGGTCACGGTTACGGATGACGTGTCTGCACATTCAAATTGATTAATAACCTTTACTTGATAAATTATTGTTGTATCAGGATTAGCTTGAGGGTTTGCGATGTTTGTGGAAGAAAGCCCGACAGAAGGCGACCAGATATATTTCACACCTCCGCTTGCCTGTAAAATAGTAGAATTTCCTTTGCAGATGGATATATTACTTCCGGCACTTGCAATTGGGTTTGGATTAACCTGAACAATAACCGAATCACTATTGACACAACCTCCCGAATTTGTAACAGTCACATAATATTTTCCATTGTTTGCAGATGATGCATTCAGAATATTAATCACTGAAGGAGAAGTGCCATTAGTGATGGTTTGAGAAAAATTATCAGGCCCCGACCAGTTATAAGTTACTCCGGTCGATGCCGAGAGCGCTATTGTATCTCCATCACATAAAGGATTGTTCACAGAAGCTGCCGGAACTGGTTTTGGGCTAACCATCACCGTTAGTATATTAGAAGAAATGCGGCAGGAAGGCAAACTGATATTATTACCATCAGCCACATTTAATCTGTATTCATAGATTCCCGGTGTCGTTGTTGGAGTGCGCACATAAGAAGTTGTCGTTGCGCCATGAATATCCGTCCAGGTTTTTCCTGTGTCGGTGCTGAGCTGCCATTGATATAATGGGGAATTATATCCTGATGAAATCGTTCCGTCAAAATTGAAAACCGTATTATCAAACTGACAAACATTCACAGTATCCAACCCATTGCTCCCGGAAATAGTTGAGGTAACTAAAGGCCCGCATGGGCGAAAGGTAATATCATCCAAAGCAAGGTCGTTGCCACAGCCGCCAGGCGCATTATTTTTCATGCGAAGCACAACCTGATCATCACTTGCCGTTGTTGTAAAATAAAAGCCATATTGCGTCCATTGACCTGCAGAAGTTGATGGAATATCGCTTGTATTATATGATCCGAGAACAGTGCCAGATGTTGTTTCAATGCTAAAAGTAACGTTGGGCTTTATCCCATTTCCTCCACAGGCGTTTGAAACCAGCACATTCATGATCCATGCTGCAAATTCATAAGTAGTATTCGCACAAAGCCCATTTATTGTTCCCACATAAAAATCGCTTGGCGCAAAAGATGCATTAATGAGCATGAAATATCCATTAGGATCTCCCGTGTGATCGTGGGTTACTGTTTGCCATGTATTTCCAAAACATCCGGAAGTGCTGTTCGCAATTGTATATTGGCCATCATTCGGGCATTGGTTTGCTACATATTGATAAGAAGTAGTTGCTGCCACAGTTGACGGCCCCGGGTTAGCACCTGCTCCAAATGTTATTTTCACTACAGGATCACCCAAACTTCCTGTGCACAATTGAGCTATCCCGTTTTGTTTCAACAAAGTGATTAATAAAAAAACAAAACCAAATCTTTTAAACATATTATTCATCTGTATGCAATATTTGCGCTATCGGTAAAAATAATATTTATCATGGGTTTTTGCGAATCAGCTCTTATAAACGCTGCACTTTGCTTTTCTTATATTTGCAGACCTTGATAATTTATTTCCTTTCAAACATACAAGGATGAACAACAGAACTATCGATCAGTTAAAAGAAACAGCAGATTTTATTAAAGGCATTTATCCGAATAAACCCGATGTTGGCATCGTGCTTGGAAGTGGCTTAGGGAATCTTTCAGCCGAAATTGAAATTGAAAAAGAAATTTCATACAAAGACATTCCTCATTTTCCTGTTTCCACAGTTGCAGGGCATAATGGGAAATTAGTGTTTGGCAAACTAAATGGCATAAATGTAGTTGCCATGTCGGGAAGGTTTCATTATTATGAAGGATACTCGGCACAACAAGTTGTTTTTCCCATCAGGTTGATGAAGTTCTTAGGAGTTAAGACTATATTAATCTCGAATGCCGCAGGAGGAATGAATACTTCATTTAAAATAGGCGACCTGATGATCATCAAAGATCATATCAGCCTATTTACAGTAAACCCTTTGCTGGGAAAAAATGAGGATGAAATTGGTGTACGATTTCCGGATATGAGCGAACCTTACAGCAAAGAGCTTATTATCAAAGCAAAAAAAATTGCTTCAGATTTTGGGATAGAAATTAAAGAAGGAGTGTATGCAGGCGTCACCGGCCCGACATTTGAAACAAGAGCAGAATATAAGCTATTGCACATCGCAGGCGGCGATGCGGTTGGAATGAGCACTGTGCAGGAAGTGGTTGCTGCGGTGCATGCAGGCTTACAAGTTTTTGCGATGAGCGTAATTACAGATATCGGTATCCGTGAAGAAGAAAATACGATCACGCATGAAGAAGTGTTGCAGGCAGCAGCTGCGGCAGAACCCAAGCTCACAGCTATCTTTAAGCAATTGATTACTGAACTCTAATATTAACTTATCTTATAACCACCATCAAAAGGTTAATGATTAATTTGCCCGGCATTTTCAATATTGTGAATAAAAGAAAAATCATAATAGCCGGTATATTATTTTGCACATGCTTTGCAACACTTTCTTCATTCGCACAAGACCCTCTATCAAGATTTAAATCTATCGGAGGCGGTGGCGGTGGTTCAAAAGGCAAGGATACTACATTAACACACCGCACGGGGCTCGAAGATTCCATCACGATCAATTTTCGGTATCTCGATTCAAGCAGGCTTAGAAAAATAGATTCTTCTCTTTTTGATTTCACAAAAAGATTTCCTGTTCCATGGAACTATGTGTACCTCGGCAATGCAGGCAACGCTGCAAACAATTTATTTTTCACTGGTCATATGGAATCGGGCTGGGATCCCGGTTTCCATGCTTATGATGTTTACACTTACAAACCAGAAGAAACGAAGTTTTATACAACAACGAGACCTTATGCAGAGCTTACGTATATGTTGGGGAGCAAAGCAGAGCAAATGATTGGTGTCACTTTCACGCAAAATATCAATCAGAACTGGAATTGGGGCTTTCAATATCGTTTGCTGAATTCGCAAGGCACTTTCAACAATCAAAATACGAATCATAATAATTATCGTGTTCATTCTTGGTACCACTCCAACAACAAACGTTACCAGTCTTTTTTCATTTTGGTCGCAAACAAATTGGCATCTTCAGAAAACGGCGGCTTACAGAATATTGCACAGCTTGATTCCAATTCATATACTGACCGCACCACAGCCGATACATGGATTGGCGGAATACAAGGACCATCAAATGCGTTCTTTTCAAAAAGTTTTACGACTGCGACCAAGTATACAAATAGCACTTTTTTGTTCAGGCAACAATATGATATTATTGGGAAAAAGGATTCAATCGTTACAGACACCAGTGTTATTCCTTTATTTTATCCAAAATTCCGTGCTGAACATACTATTCAATATAAAACTTACAGCTATAATTTTTTTGATGATAATTCTCCTCATGACTCAGCCTACTACATGGAGCATTATAATATTTTATTAGGCTCACCTTATCGTATCATCTCTTCCATCCCATCAGACACTATCAATAAAAAAGATTCATGGAGAGCGATGATCAACGACTTCTCTTTATATCAATTCCCTGATGCAAAAAACGCACAGCAATTTATTAAAGCAGGTATCACACTTGAAAACCTTGGTGGAGAATTTGATAGCAGCAGCCATTCATTCTACAATTTGTTTTTGCATGGTGAATACAGAAATAAAACACGCAATCAAAAGTGGGATATTGAAGCAAATGGAAAACTTTATATTAATGGCTTAAATGCTGGAGATTACAATGCTTATATCAGTTTGAGAAGATTTATCAGCAAACAAATTGGTTTCCTTCAGGTAGGCTTTCAAAACGTGAACAGAACTCCATCATATCTTTTCAATCGCGAAAGCAGTTTTAGTTATGTCTATCCATCAAGTTTGTCAAAAGAAAATACAACAAACATTTTTGCTTCACTTGAACAACAGCCGTTGCACTTAAAAATTTCCGGCAATTATTATCTCGTGAGCAATTACACTTATTTTACCGACTATGACAAAGCTCAGCAACAAT
>Ga0070734_10001169_pt1 | contig 40969 bp, 34 predicted proteins | sample Coa_R1_8_FD_66444 | JGI IMG/M metagenome (GOLD analysis project Ga0070734, IMG submission 66444) | Surface soil microbial communities from Centralia Pennsylvania, which are recovering from an underground coalmine fire - Coalmine... | ecosystem: Environmental > Terrestrial > Soil > Unclassified ...
GGTTGCTGCTCGCCTTGAGAATGCGCTCCAGCAGCGCCTCCGGCTTTTGGGTGGGATAGTTTAACCGCTCATGGGAGGCCTGGTTGATAATATCCAGGTTCCAATAGTCCACCGCATAAGAGCCTGCGCGCTGGTAGTGGCGATAGACCAGTTCCGGGTGGGTCTTCTCCCACTCCGGCGAAATATCCCGCGCCGATTGGATCGGGCTTCCCACGATCCCACGCCCCATCAGGCGATAGCGCCCTTTCTCATCCTCATACTTGTACTTCGCGGTGGTGACATCGGAATGCGGCTGGAGCACGGCGTCGGCATGGAAGCAGAAGCGGTCGGGATGCCTGGTGTAGAAGAGGATATTGTCGTGCTTTCGGTTCCAGCGCTTCATGGAATTGATGGCCTCCCGGTAGCACCACGCGATCTCGTTCTGGAAACATCCCACGCCAAAGACCTCATCCAGAACGGCTTTTGCGTAGTGTCCCACCCGCCAATCCAGGTGGATATAGAGCGAGCCATCTTCGGCGAGGAGTTCCCGCAGGAGGATAGCGGTCTCAGAGAACCACTTCAGGTAGAGATCGAGGCCCTTGCCCCAGGTGTCCCGATACGCTTTCTGGGCAATGATGCTCGGCTCTTTCATCGTCATGGCGTCGGGGTTGGGAAGGGGGGTGGAGAACGAGAAATCCGTGCCGGTGTCGAAGGGCGGGTCGATGTAAATGAGGGCGATCTTGCCTGCGAACTCCGGCAACAGGGAGGGAAGAACGTACTGCTTATCGCCCCAGATCAGGCGATTGCGCCATTCGGCGGGATCGGAATCCAGAGCGCGTTGCCCCTGCGGCATGGCCTGGTGGAATATCTCGACGGTCTGAAACGGGAGGGCGGTCTTGATGGGAGGAACGCGCTTGCCGTGGACGTCGTACTTGCCTTCCCAGATTAGTTCCATGCGCCAGGCCCTTTCTAACGATCCACAGATTGACGCAGATTACCGCAGATTAAAAACACGATCAACCTATCTCTACCTTACCTGAATGCAGCGGGCGATGTAAAGAGGAGTATAGGGAATGTATTTGTTCGGGACAAGAGGAACGGAGGCGGCGTATGCGCAATATGGAGGCGTCAGGTATTCAAGAACCGGAAGGGAGAGAACGGAGTGGGGACAGCAACCATGCAGGCGGCGGTCTATCGTGGCGAGGGGCGCGTCGAAGTGGAGACCGTGGGGGTGCCGACCCTCGGACGGGGCGAGGTTTTGGTAAAGGTCGGGGCGTGCGGTGTATGTGGCACCGATCTCAAGAAGATCCATTACGGCCTGGTTCCCCCGCCGCGCATCTTCGGGCATGAGACGGCGGGGACGCTGGTGGCCCTGGGGCCGGAGGTGACCGGCTGGAGAGTGGGCGACCGGGTGGCCGTGAACCACCATGTGCCGTGCCTGTCGTCGGACTGCTTCTTCTGCCGCCGCCGCGCCTTCTCGCAGTGCCCGGTCTACAAAAAGACGGGCACGACCGCCGGGTTCGAGCCGGCTGGCGGCGGGTTCGCGGAGTATGTGCGCGTGATGGACTGGTGTGTGGAGCGCGGTATGGTGCGCCTTCCCGAGCATGTGACCTTTGAGGAGGCCAGCTTTATCGAGCCGCTCAACACCTGCCTCAAAGGGGTGCGCATGGCCGATGTGAAGGAGGGCGATACGGTCCTGGTGATCGGGCAGGGGCCGATTGGCCTCCTCTTTACGCAGTTGGCGCGCCTGGCGGGCGCGCACGTCGTCGCCACCGACCTGCACGACTACCGCCTGGAGGTGGCCCGCGAACTGGGTGCGCAGGTTGCCCTGAAGCCCAAGCCGGAGGAGGTGCGGAGCGCGGTGCGCACGCTCTCCGAGGGGCGTGGGGCCGACCTCGCTATTGTCGCCGTGCCCAGTACTGTAGTCGTTGCCGACGCGTTCGCGGTCCTCCGGCCTGCGGGCCGTGTGCTGCTCTTTGCGCAGACCCGGCTCGATGATCCCCTCACGGTGGACGCAGGCGCGATCTGTATGCAGGAGAAGGCGCTCCTCGGCTCTTATAGCAGCGACATCACCCTGCAGGACGAGGCGGCGGAGCTTATCTTCTCGCGCCGTATCCGCGTCGCACCGCTCATTACGCACCGCTTCCCGCTCAATTCGATTGCCGATGCCCTTGAAATCGCCTCTCACCCCCGCGACAAGTCTCTCAAAATTCTGGTAACATCGGAAGCAGCATCGCTATAGAAGAAGGAGTATCATGATGACAGTCAGCCCTCTGGCAGGTAAGCGACCGCCCGATTCCCTGCTTATTGATGTCGCCAGACTGCAAGACCAGTACTATACGGTTCAGCCCGATCCCTCCGACCCGCGCCAGCGCGTCGCCTTCGGCACCTCCGGGCATCGCGGTTCGGCTCAGGACGGGTCGTTCAATGAGGCGCATATCCTCGCCATCACCCAGGCCATTGTCGAGTACCGACGGGAGAACAAAATCGCCGGGCCGCTCTATATCGGCAAGGATAGCCATGCCCTTTCGGACCCCGCCCAGCGGACGGCTCTCGAAGTGCTGGCGGCCAACGACGTGCACGTCTTTATGGCGGCGGGCGATGGGATCACCCCGACCCCGGCGATCTCGCACGCCATCCTGAAGTGGAACCTGGGCCGTGCCTCCGACACGGCGGATGGCATCGTCATCACTCCCTCGCACAATCCCCCCGCCGATGGGGGCTTTAAGTACAATCCGCCCTCTGCCGGGCCTGCCGATACCGATATTACCGGCTGGATCGAGAAGCGGGCCAATGCGCTGCTCCAGGACCAGAACCGCGAGGTCAAACGCCTGCCTTATATCTCGGCGCTGCAGGCCCCGACGGTACATGCCTACGACTTTATCACGCCCTATGTCGCCGATCTGGAGCATGTGATCGATATGGAGGTGATCCGCGCCTCCGGCCTGTCGCTCGGCGCGGACCCGCTTGGCGGGTCCAGCCTGCCCTACTGGGAGCCGATTGCGGAACACTATGGCCTGAACATCACGGTAGTCAATAAGACCATCGACCCGACCTTCCGCTTTATGCCGGTGGACCACGACGGCAAGATCCGCATGGACTGCTCCTCGCCCTATGCCATGGCGGACCTGGTGCGCCTCAAAGATGCGTATGGGATCGCCTTCGGCAACGACACCGACGCCGACCGGCATGGGATCGTCACCCCCAGCGTCGGGCTGATGAACCCCAACCACTTCCTCGCCATCTCCATCTGGTATCTGTTCAACAACCGGCCAGGTTGGCCGGCGGATTGCGCCATCGGCAAGACGGTGGTGAGCAGCAGTTTTATCGATCGGGTGGGGCAGTCTATTGGGCGAAAGGTATCGGAGGTACCTGTCGGCTTCAAGTGGTTTGTGGAGGGGTTGCTGAGCGGATCTTACGGCTTCGGCGGGGAAGAGAGCGCGGGCGCTTCGTTTCTGAAGCAGGATGGCAAGGTATGGACCACCGACAAGGATGGCCTTATCATGGATCTGCTGGCGGCAGAGATCACCGCGCGCACCGGCAAAGATCCCGGTCAACACTACCTGGATCTGACAGCCAAACTCGGCACGCCGCTCTACACCCGAGTGGATCAGGCGGCGACACCGGAGCAGAAGAGCCTCCTCAAGAAGCTGTCTCCGGAGGCGGTCCGCGCCGACAAGCTCGCGGGCGAGCCCATCACGGCGAAGCTGACGCGCGCTCCCGGCAACAACACCGAGATCGGGGGGCTGAAGGTCATCGCAGCCAATGGCTGGTTTGCGGCGCGCCCCTCCGGCACCGAGGATGTCTATAAGATCTATGCCGAGAGCTTCCAGGATCAGGCGCATCTCGACCGCATTCTGGACGAAGCCCGCCAGATCGTCAACGACGCCCTGACTTCTCCGGCAAAGTGAGAGCATGAGCCCTCCCGAGTTTTGAGAGGGCCGGGGATTGAAAATCCCCGGTCAAAATGCACGCCTCCCCTTAAGTTCCGCTCCGAACGGCGGCGTGCGCGAGCCGGTGAAATCAGGTCACCTGAATCGCGACCGTTGCGGACTTCTGCACGACGCCGCTGGTTCCGGTGACCGCGATGTTGAATGCCGTTCCGGAGGCAGCATCCGCCGGAACCTGGAAGCTGAGCGTGCTCACCGCAGGCACATTGGAGAGCGGGAGGCTCAGCGGAGCGAACGTCAAGGCCGTTGCTGCAACGGTAGGCGCGGAGGTGGCGCTGAGAGTTACCGTCCCCTCGAATCCCCCCATAGGGGTCAGGGTGACCTTCAAAGAAGCGGTTTGACCCTTGGCAACAGGACCGGAAGGCTTCGCTACATCCATTGCAAAGGAAGCGGCTGGCACCGGGTCCTGTGGTTTCGCATTATTGCCCGGCGCGGGGGTGGTAAACATGGTTTCAAAGATCTGTTTCAACTTCAAATTCGCCTGCGCCGAGAAGAGGCCGATGACAAATGCCAGCGCCGCAAAACCGTAGGGGCTGGTACCCGCCGCTGTGGTCGTGGGCGAAAAGAACCCGCCTCGGATAATAAAATAGAAGCCTAACCCCAAGATGGCGCCGGTAAGGGGTAGCAGCAGATACATCAAGAACCAACTGGATACAAATTCCCGATTGCCGATATACCAGAAGAGGGACCGCAGGCCATGGAGCGTGGACCCCAGGGCCGCTACCGCCGTGATGATTATCCAGAGGCGGGTCTCATCGGGAAGCGTTTGGTTTTCCCAGATTGTGCGGCCAAATAACGTAAAGGATGCCGGATGGACAACCTGGTTATCCGTGCCTGCCGCTCCCGGTTCCGGCACCATCACGGTCGCCGTCAAGGAGTGACTGGACTTCTCGTCCGTTCCCGTATTCGGCGGCTGGATCTTTTTGGTATACGTGCCGGTGACAGTAAGGGGGTAGCTGCCGGGCTTTAAGTTCTGTGCGATGTTTAGCTTTAATCGGGCTTTTACACTGGAATTCGGCTTCAGGAAGACGGTGGACGGATCGATTGTCGGTACGGGCAGCTTGGAATTCGCATCTGCTGTCGGGCCGACGTTTAGAGAAACATCTCCGGTAAAAGAGGGGGAGGATTGTACGGTCACAAAATATTCGTCCGGATCCCCTGGGCCGATCTGAAGTGTCTGCTTATCCAGGGCGAGGGAGAAATCGCCCGCTTCTCCTGTCCGGGTGGGCTGTGTGCTTCCGGTGTTGTTGCCCAGGGCGTTTTTGCCCGCAGGCCAAATAGCATAGAGACCGCACAAGAGAAAGAGGCTGACCAGAATAAGATAGAGCGTCGCCACGAACGCATAGAATTGTGTCAGGGGCGTCACCACGGGGCTTGACGTTACAGTCGTGCTTGGGACTACGGCTAAACTTGGCTCGATTTTGAGAATGAGATGTACGTTGACAAATGCTTGGCCTGCCTGACCCTGGATGGTTATCACATAAGATCCTGGTTTCGGCTGCTTCTGGGTCTGCGTTGGGAAGATGCCCAGGAATCGCGACTGCTGCTGCGTTTGGATGATGAGACGGATGGGAGCCCCATCCGCTATCGGCGTGACCGTATCGGAGGGATCGAAGTAGACCTTTGCGCCGCTGGGTAAGTCTTTTACCGTTAATTTGACCGGACTGGCAGGAGGAGCAGGTTTCGCTCGAAGATCATTTACGGTAAAAGCATACGTTACGGTATCTCCTGATTTCACCGTGACTATGTTGTCATCCACCTGGGCGGGCGTACTGGGAACAAGGGAAAAATCTGCCATAAGTACTCCTTGGAGGAGAGACGAACGCTATTTCGTCTCGCAGGTAGCGGTGAGCGTAACGTCACCGAGGGCGGCAGCCTGTGGGTAGAGCGACCAGATCACTTCCCCGGCGTCGCTGTCGGCTTCGCCGTTGGATTGGGTGATCTTACCCGGCATCTTGAGGAAGATACTGAGCGCCACGGGCGGTACATCGCCAGGTATATCGTTGCCGCCGGGGTTGGGGTTGTGCTGTTTTTTGCTGCTCATATCCAGGATGCCGTGCATGATCTTATGCGCCACGCTATGGCGCTGTTCCGCCGTGAGCTGATCGGCAAATTTATCGGTAAGGATACGCTCCAGGTTCGGGCCGGTCTGCTTCATGATGCGGTGTTCGACCACTTCCGGCTCCGCCATTATCTGAGAGAAATTAGAGATCAAGGGAGAGCCGGGGCCGAATAGAATGCGCCAATAGACGTGGTTGAACTGTTCGGCAAGGGCCTTGACATTGGCATCGGTTGCGAGTTTGTCCGGGAGGGCCTCTTTGATGGCAGCGATTTCGTCGGGTTCGGGGGTGAGAAGCTCCTTGGGTTTCTCGCCCTTCCAGGTAAAGGTTTCGGTGTAGACGAATTTTCCGGGCGCGACCTGCTTCACCGTGACTTGATTGACGACCGCAACGCTCTTGGCATTGCTCCGTTTGATGGCGATATCCCCGTCCACGGCGGCGCCCAGAGGCACGGTACGCTCCGCCGTATAGATGGCATCGCTATCCTTCTCCGACTTGGTGATCTTCCAGTTCGGCCCGGCGGGCAGATCGAACACATCCTCCGGTTTGAGCGCGAAAGGACCTGCAGGGCCGGGAGGGGCGTTCATATCCATTTTCGGCGTGTGGATCACGACCTGGCGTGTCCAGGAGCCATCCGGTTTGACGGTCGTCGTGGCGACTTCACGGGCGCATCCGCTCAACAGTGTGAAGAGGCCGAGCAGCCCAACGCCGAAAAGCGACTTGCCTTTTCGTTGGAGCGCAAGCATTCCGACATGAGAAATCTGCATGGTAACATCCTTTCACAAAGCCCTGGCGATTGTGATCACAATGCAATTCCAACCGTTTATCTCACGGCACGAAAGTGCCGTGTGCCTTCGGGAAGGGAACGCCTGCATTGTAGTAGATAGCGGATGGGATGTCAAGCATAGGGAAAACGGGATCACTGAGAAAAGTCAGCAGGGATTAGCGCGTTGCGGGGCGAATGGACCCCCATCTTCCTCGTGAGGGCAAAGGAGCGCGCATGCGGGCGGCTATTTTGTATGGCAAAGAGGATGTGCGGGTCGAGACGCTCCCCGAGGCGGAGTTGGGACCGGGCGAGGTGCGGGTACGCATCGGGGCGGCGCTGACGTGCGGCACGGATGTGAAGGTCTTTCGGCGTGGATACCATGCCACCATGATCTCCCTCCCGGCCAGGTTCGGGCATGAGTTTGCGGGCGTAATCGAGGCGGTGGGGCCGGAGGTGACCGGGTGGAGGGTAGGGCAGCGGGTGGTAGCGGCGAACTCCGCGCCCTGCGGCGAATGCTTCTACTGCGTGCGGGGGCTGGAGGAGTTGTGCGAGGACCTGCTGTTTCTGAACGGGGCCTATGCGGAGACAATCCACGTTCCCGCGCGTATTGTTGCAAAGAACCTCTATCCGCTTCCCGATCCTCTCAGTTTTGAAGAGGCGGCGCTGACGGAGCCGCTAGCCTGCGTGGTGCGGGGCATGGACGAGGTCCCTGTGCAGTCTGGGGAGACGGTGGCGCTCCTGGGAACCGGCCCCATCGGCCTCTGCTTTATCCGGCTTTGCGTGCTGGCCGGGGCGCGGGTATTGGCGGTCGGTCGGCGATCTGAGCGTCTGGCGCTGGCGAAACGCCTGGGCGCGGCGGAGGTGTTCGACCAGGCGGTGACCCCGGACATCGTGGCGACGCTGCGGGCGCGGACGGAGGGGGGGCGCGGCGCGGATAAGGTGATCGAGGCGGTGGGAAGGCCCGAGGCGTGGGAGCAGGCCATCGCCATCGCCCGCAAGGCGGCGACCGTGAGCCTGTTCGGGGGCTGCCCGTCGGGTACGTCCATTTCATTGGATACCCATCGCATTCACTATGAGGAGTTGACCCTGAAAGGGACGTTCCACCACACCCCCCGCACCGTGCGCGCGGCCCTGCAACTCATTGCGGAGGGCAAGGTTCCGGCTCGCGAATTCATCCAGCAGCGCGCTCCGCTTTCCGCCCTCCCGCAGGTGCTGGCTTCGCTGGCGAACGGGACCAACAGCGCCGTCAAGGTAGCCATTGATCCGACAGGAGCGATATAGAGCGCGTATGGAAGAGACGACGTATATTCATGGCACGGATCCTGAGGAGCAGGAGCGATTGGCAGGGCTCAATGCGCTCACGAATCCCCCCTTTCTCCGTTTCTTGAGTTTGAAAGAGACCGACTCCGTGCTGGAGGTAGGCAGCGGATTGGGCCTGTTGGCGGCGGAGGTGGCGCAGCGGGTTCCGCAGGGTGAGGTGGTGGGGCTGGAGTTCTCGCCGGACCAGTTGGCCCAGACGCCGCGCACCGTGCCCCATTTGCACTTTATCCGCGGCGACGCCCACACCCTGCCTTTCCCCGACAACCACTTTGATGTGGTCTACTGCCGCTATGTGCTGGAGCATGTGCGCAACCCACAGCAGGTGTTGGGGGAGATGCGGCGCGTGCTCAAACCGGGGGGCAGGGCGTATGCCCAGGAGAACGACATGCGCGTGGTGATCTTCGATCCCGACTGCCCGGCGACGGAAGGGATCATCGAGAAGATCATCGCGATGCAGACGCGGATGGGCGGCGACGCCCGTATGGGCAAACGGCTGTTCGGGCTGTTCCGTCGCGCCGGGTTCCGCGACATCGAACTCAGTTTCGCGCCGGAGATCTATCCGGCCTCCTCCCCGCACTTCCCCCTGTGGATCGAAAACGCCGTGCGCCTCCTGGAGGGCATCGCGGACCATCTGCAGGAGTATGGGCTGGCGACGCGAGAGGAGATCGAGGCAGGATACCGGGAGATGAACGCCTTGCTGCTGCGGGACGACGCCTGTGCGCTGTTCCACTGGAACCGCGCCTGCGGCGTGAAATAGAACCCCTTTGGGGCGGCGTGAGGTACAATCTGAGAGCCGAAACGCCGGACGAAAGGCTCCGGGCGCATGGAAGGCCGGAAACAAGAACATGACAACCACAACCTTGACCGCCGACCAGATCGAACACCCCTACCGCTACGACGGGCAGGCGACGCCGGAGGCTGCCCGCCGCTACTGTGAGCGGTTGGCGAAGTCCCACTACGAGAACTTTCTGGTGGCCGGGATCTTCTGCCCGCGCCCGCTGCGTCAGCACTTCTACAACGTCTACGCCTACTGCCGCATCAGCGATGACCTGGGTGACGAGATCGGCGATACGCAGAAGGCGCTGATCCTGCTGGACTGGTGGGAGGACGAGCTGAACGCGATGTACCGGGGCGAACCGCGCCATCCGGTCTTTGTCGCGCTAGCCGAGACGGTGAAGCAGTTCGGTATCCCCCCCGATCCGTTCCGTGATTTGCTCACCGCGTTCCGGCAGGACCAGGTGACGACGCGCTACCCCACCTATGCCGATGTGATTCACTACTGCGTCTACTCCGCCAATCCGGTCGGCAGGCTGGTCCTCTACCTCTGCAGCTACAGCGACGCCGAACGCCTCGCCCTCTCCGACAAGACCTGCACCGCCCTCCAACTCGCCAATTTCTGGCAGGATGTAACCCGCGATCTGGAGAAAGACCGTATCTATATCCCCCTCGAAGACATGGCCCGGTTCGGATACAGCGAGGCGGCGCTCTTCGCCCATGAGGTGACGCCCGCCTTCCGGGACCTGATGCGCTTCGAGGTCGAACGGACCCATGGGCTCTTCGCCGAGGGGCTGAAACTCTGCGATCTGGTGGAGCAGCGGGTCCGGCTGGACATCGAGATGTTCAACCGGGGCGGGCTGGAGGTTCTGCGCCTCATTGAAGCGCAGAACTACGACACGCTCTCCCGCCGCCCCTCCGTGCCCAAGCGCCGCCAAATCACGATCCTGCTCGGTCGCCTCTTTGCCGGACTGACGCAACGCTAAACATAACTATGAATGCAACCCTTACCAACGCAACGCTGGAACGCTCCTTTGCTTACTGTGAGCAGGTCGCCAAAACGCAGGCCCGCAACTTCTACTACTCGTTCCTGACCCTGCCGCCGGACAAGAAGACGGCCATGTGCGCGATCTACGCCTTCTTCCGCTACAGCGACGATGTCTCGGACGAGGCCGCTGTAGATCTTACCAAGGCGGAGCAGATGCAGGAGTGGCGGGGCGCGCTGGAGCGCGCCTTTGCAGGCGATTACGGCGACAGCCTCATCCTGCCCGCCTTTCATGCCACGGTCCAAAAATATTGTATCCCGGCCCGCTACTTCCATGAGCTGATTGACGGCACGGAGATGGATCTGACCCAGAACCGCTATGAGACCTGGGAGGATCTGCGACGCTACTGCTATCTGGTGGCGAGCGTGGTCGGCTTCGTCTGTATCCACGTCTGGGGGTTCGAGGAGGCGGACGGCAAGGCGATGGAGTATGCCGAGGCGTGCGGCTTGGCGTTTCAACTGACCAATATCCTTCGGGACGTCAAGGAGGATGCCGAGCGGGACCGCATCTATCTGCCGCAGGAGGACCTGCGCCGTTTTGGCGTGACCGAGGACGACCTGAAGCGGGGCGTCATCAACGAGAACTTCCGCGCCCTGATGCGCTTCGAGGCGGAGCGCGCCAAGGAGTTCTATCGCCAGGCGCAGGCCCTCTTTCCCCTGATCCATGCGGCAGGACGCCCGACGCTCTCCATCATGGTCAAGATCTATCGGGGCATTCTGGACAGCATCGAACGGAATGGCTACGATGTGCATTCGCGCCGCGCCCGTGTCAGCACGCCCAGGAAACTGGGCATCGTGGCGGGGGCATGGCTCGGCAGCAAGATGCCGTTTGCGCGCAAAGGGCTGGAGGCGCAGAGAGGCTAAAGCGAAACTCCCCTGCCTTCCGAAAGAGAAGGCAGGGGAGTTTCATCGTTCTGCTCACCGAACGGGAGGTTTCTGCTCTCGACCCCAATCCACGGCGTAGTGCTCTTCGTGGTTCTTGCTCTCCAGAGCGGCTTTATCCAGCTTGAGGGTTACCGTGCCGTCGGAGATAGAGGCGATGGAGTCGGCAGGGATCTCCTTATCCTCGTGGAAGAGCCAGCCTCTGCGGATTACCAGGTGGGTGGGCCGCCCGGTGGCGCTGTCGAAGGCAACGCGATGCACCTCGCCCACTTTCTCGCCATCCTTGCTGAACACATCGTCGCCCGCAGAGAGGACGGCATTCTCCTCCGCCATCCGCTGCCTGTGCTCCTGCTCTTCGGGAGTGGGGGCGTGCGTCCTCTCCTCGCCCTCTATCGGCGTCGCGTACGGGTAGTGGTTCAGCATCATCGGGTAGCCGAGCGGCCAGAGAGCATTGGCATAGGGAAAGCCCAGAAACGAGGTCGCCTGTTCCGGCAGGAGGAGCGTGTACTGGCTCTCATCGAAGCGCGGCAGGCTCTTGACCTCTTCCGCGATGTAGCGGACGCGCAGCCCGTCGCTGCCCTGCTCCTCTATGGCATTCAGGGGGATCTCTATGTCATCGGGTAAGAACAGGCCCTTCTCCACCACAAGCGTCTTGATCTGGCCGTTTGCCGGGTCAAGAATAAGATGCTTGATCTTACCGATCTCCTGTCCATCCTGAGAGTGAACATGTTGTCCAAGTTCGATTTGCATGTGACACCTCCTTATCGAAAAAGTCATGACGCCCGCCGCTCCGTCACTCTCTATCAATTCGTCATGGCGGGCATTGCCTGGGGCATGCCTGCCATGCGGCGGCACTCTTCCATGCACTGAATGCAGGCGACCGTACACTCTCGGCAGTGCTCCTGTTGGTGTTGGGAGCACTCCGTACCGCAGGCTTCGCAGATGTCGGCGCAGAGCCGACAGAGCGCCTCGATAAAGCGGCTGCCCCGGCTCATCGTCTCTGCCGCGGCCCGGCAAATAGTCGCGCAGTCTCTGTCCAGGCGGATACACTCCGTCATCATCTTCACATCCTGCTCGTTCAGGCAGGCGTCCGCACAGTATTCGCAAGCCTGCGCGCACAGCGTGCAGGCATCCATGCAGGATTGGATCTGTTGAGGGGCCATTTCCGTTCTCCTTATCGCCCGCACTCCACGGGAGAAAATTGGGCGAAACGTCACTTAGCTCCCTCCCTCCCGGTGGGTTTCCAACGCGGGGTAGAGCAGCGTAAGGACGTAAAATAAGACGTTCAGGCGACGCGAAGGTTCCCAGGAAGGCAAATAGGCGTACGAGAGGGGACAGTTATGGGAGATAATCCGCGCATTGTGCGCATCGAGTTCGGGGTGATTACGGCACGGCGTCCGCGCAATGCGGGCAGCAATGCGCGCCTGGGCGACCACGGGATCGAGATCCGCGTCCCGCTGGTCCGTCTGACCACAGATTCAGGCGTCTCCGGGTTCGGCAGGTGTCCTACCACTCCCGAGCAGGCGCAACGGCTGCTCGGCCAGGAACTCTCCGCACTCTTCTCGCCGCAAACGGGCGTTCTCGACGCCTGGCTGCCCTTCGAGTTCCCACTCTGGGACCTGATCGGGCAGGCGCGCGGCTTGCCGGTCTACGCGCTGCTCGCCGCTATCAACGGCCACACCCCTCCCGAACCGTTCACCGTTCCCTGCTACAACACCTCACTCTACTTCGACGACTTACACCTCACTTCCACCGTCGAAGCCGCCGAACTGCTGGCCTCCTTTGCACGGGAGGGCTACGCTGTAGGGCACCGGGCGTTCAAGATTAAGGTGGGGCGGGGAGCACGACACATGCCTCTGGAGGAGGGGTGTGCGCGCGACATCGCCATCGTGCGGGCCATCCGGGAGGCCGTTGGCCCCGGCCTGCCCCTGATGCTCGACGCGAACAACGGCTACAACCTGAACCTGACGAAGCGGGTCCTGGCTGAGACCGCCGACTGCGGCATCTTCTGGATGGAGGAGGCATTTCATGAGGACGCCGTGCTCTACCGCGACCTGAAAGCCTGGATGCAGGCGCAGGGGCTCTCGGTCCTGATTGCCGAGGGAGAGGGACAGGCGTCGCCGACCCTCATGGATTGGGCGCGAGACGGCATCGTGGATGTGATCCAGTACGATGTGCTCCATCCCGGCCTCACCCGCTGGCTATCGCTCGGGCGGCAACTGGACGCCTGGGGCGTCCGCTCCGCGCCTCACCACTACGGCTCCCACTTCGGCAACTACGCCTCCTGCCACCTCGCCGCCGCCATCCAGGGCTTCACCTTCGCCGAATGGGATGAAGCGGCAACTCCCGGCCTGGACACCTCCGCCTATGCGATCCATGAGGGCCGCGTCTCCGTCCCGAACGCGCCCGGCTTCGGCCTCACCCTCGACGCGGACCGCTTCCGCCACGCCGTCGCCAACGGCGGGTTTGTCCTGGAGGCCGACTGAAGAAGCGGATCATTTCTGTTTCGCTCTTTCAGCCAATTAGATGCTCTGGTTCTTTGAACTTTTCTGTAGTTGCAAACGTTTCTCTTCATGATGAGGTACAATAAAAACCGTTGCGATGCTGTGTCACCTGCCGAACCCCCCATGAGGCCGGGTTTGGCCTTCCGGCACGTCTGGCATAAAACGGATCGGCGCAAAAGCAAACGCGTGCGCCGAACAAGGATAGCAATCGCATGGCATTGACCGACCTGCCACGCCTGGCGGATCAGCTTCCCGGCTTTGGGGAGATGGTGCAGGCGCTCTCGAAAGAGGGCGCAAACGGCGCAGTCGAAATCGAAGGGCTTACCGGGCCGGCGAAGGGATTCGCCCTGGCGCGGCTCTTTGCACGCCTGGCCCGTCCTCTGCTGCTTATCACCTACTCGCAGGAGCAGGCGCAGCGCCTCTGGGACGACCTGACGCGCTTCGGCGTGCCGGGCGAGCGCGTCTGCATGCTGCCCTCCTCGCAAGGCTTCTTCCTCGAAGGCGACATCACCGACTTCCGCGTGGTCGGCGAACGTATCGCCGCGCTGACCACCCTGGCGCAGAACGAGCCCTGCATTGTCATCGGAACGCTGGAGGCTGTGCTACAGCGCACCTCGCCGCCCGACGACCTGGTTCCCTACCGGTTTGTCCTGGAAGCCGGAGAGGAGATCGAATTCGACGCGGTGGTGAAGCGCCTGGTGCAGATGGGTTATGAGGCGGCGAACACGGTCACCCGGCCCGGCGAGTTCTCCCGGCGCGGCGGCATCCTCGACGTCTTCTCCAGCACCGAGAGCGTCCCGGTCCGCATCGAGCTCTTCGGCGACGAGATCGAGAGCATTCGCCCCTTCGACGTGGCGACCCAGCGCAGCACGGGCCGCCATGCCCATGTGGAGTTGGCCCCAGCCCGCGAGATCCGCCTGGACCCCGACCGGGTCGGACATGCTTTGAACGCCATCCAGGCGACGTTCGTCGCACGCAAGCAGCACTTTGCCGGGCTGGGAAACCGGGAGGGGCGCGAGGCCATCGAGCGCCTGACGGAGCGCGTGGAGACCGCCCTGGCCCACCTCCAGCAGGGCGCCTACTTCGATGGATTGGAGCAGTACCTGCCCTACCTTGTGCCGGAACCCATCTCCGCATTGGACTACCTGGCGCCGCAGGGCGTCGTCATTCTGGACGAGCCGAACCAGATCAAAGACCACTGGGACCGCATCACCCACGACGTGTACTCCTCACGGGAGCGGCAGTGGGAGCGGGGCGAGGCGCTGGACGTGGAGCCCAACACCTGCGCCTATGAGCCGAGTATGCGGCAGATGGCGGCGCACCCGGCGCTGCTGCTCTCGCTGCTGGGGCGCAAAATCGAGGCGTTCGATGTGCGGCAGCGGATCTCCCTCAATACCGCGCCCAGCGAATCCTACCGGGGACGGCTGAGTACCCTGGCCGACGAGGTGGGGACCTGGCTGGCGAACGAGTGCCGCGTATTGCTGATCTCCGATCAGCCCTCGCGCGTGCGGGAGATCTGCGCGGAGCTGAAGCTACCGGTCAAGCAGCGGGAGGCGAAGGTCGGCAGCGATGCGGGCCTCTATGTGATGGAGGGCCGGCTGCGGGCCGGGTTCAAGATCGCCGACACCCGCCTCTATCTGCTCACGGATGCGGAGCTGTTCGGTGCGGCGCGGCCTGTGGTCGGGCGGCGTCGCGTGGCGGGCGGCGTCGCCATCTCCTCCGTGCTCGACCTGAAAGAGAACGACTACGTCGTCCATATCCACCACGGCATCGGCCTCTACCGGGGTCTGGTCAAGCGGCAGGTCGAGGGCAACCTGCGCGACTACCTGCTGGTGGAGTACCAGGGCGGCGACCGGCTCTTCGTCCCGGCGGATCAGATCGACCGCGTCCAGCGCTACCTGGGCGCAGACGGCACGACCCCGCAGGTCAACAAGATCGGCGGCAACGAGTGGCAGCGCGCCACCCGCAAGGTCCGCGAACAGGCCCGCGAGATGGCCGGTGAGCTGATCCAGCTCTATGCAGCGCGGCAGGCGGCGACCCGCGTCTCCTTCGGCCCGGACACCAACTGGCAGGTCGAGATGGAGGAGGCGTTCCCCTATGAGGAGACGCCCGGCCAGCTAAGAGCCATCAACGACGTGAAGGCCGACCTGGAGCTGGAGAAGCCGATGGATCGCCTCATCTGCGGCGACGTGGGCTTCGGCAAGACGGAAGTCGCGCTGCGGGCCGCATTCAAGGTCGTTACCGCCGGCAAACAGGTCGCCATCCTCTGCCCGACCACCGTGCTTGCGGCGCAGCACCTCTCCACCTTCAGCGAGCGTCTGGCCGCTTACCCGATCCAGATCGAACTCCTCTCCCGCTTCCGCTCGAAGCAGGAGCAGGCGAAGACCGTGGAGGGGCTGAAGCACGGGACCGTGGACATCGTGGTCGCCACACATCGCCTGCTCAGCAAGGATGTGGAGATTCGGAACCTGGGCCTGGTCATTGTAGACGAGGAGCAGCGATTCGGCGTGGCCCATAAAGAGCGCCTGAAGCAGTTACGCACCCAGGTGGACGTGCTGACGCTCTCTGCGACGCCCATTCCCCGCACCATGAGCATGGCGCTCTCCGGCCTGCGCGACATGAGCCTCATCGATGATCCCCCGGAGGGGCGCACGCCCGTCCTCACCTACGTCCGCGAATACGACGACGACCTGATCCGCGACGCCATCCTCCGCGAACTGGAGCGCGACGGGCAGATCTACTTCGTCCACAACAAGATCGAGAGCATCTACCACGTCGCCACCCACATCAAGAAGCTGGTCCCGGACGCCCGTATCTTGGTTGGACACGGCCAGATGTCGGAAGACGAACTGGAGCGGGTAATGTTCGACTTCTATCATCATGAGGCCGACATTCTGCTCTGCACTACGATTATCGAGAACGGCCTGGACGTGCCCAACGTCAACACCATCCTGGTGGACAACGCCGACCACATGGGCCTCTCCCAGCTCTATCAGTTGCGCGGGCGGGTGGGCCGCTCCAACCGTCAGGCTTACGCCTATCTCTTCTATCGCCGCAGCAAGGTGCTGACGGAGATCGCCGAGCGCCGTCTGGCCGCCATGAAGGAGTTTTCCGCCCTGGGCAGCGGCTACAAGGTCGCCATGCGGGACCTGGAGATCCGGGGCGCGGGCAACCTGCTGGGGTCGGAGCAGCACGGCGCGATGATCAGCGTCGGCTTCGACCTCTACTGCCAGTTGCTGGCGCAGGCCGTGCAGGAGCTGAAGGGCGAAGAGGTGACCGAGGATGTGCTGCCCGCCGTGGACCTGCCCGTCACTGCCCACATTCCCAACGACTACATACCCGGCGAGGCCGAGCGCATCTACTTCTACAAGCGCATGAGCGGCATCCGCTCCGTCCGGGACATCGAGAACCTCCAGGCCGAACTGGAGGATCGCTTCGGCGACCCGCCCCGCCCGGTCTGGGACGCCCTGGCTATTCTGCGCCTCCGCCTCCGCTGCAAGGACGTGGGCATCGCGGGCGTCAAGAGCGAGGGCACGAACATCCGCATCGCCTTTGCTGCCCATGTCCGCCTCACCCCGGATGCCGTCAAACTGCTCACCTTCGCCTTCCGAGGCCACCGCTTCACCCCCGATGGGGTCGTCGTGCCGCTCACCGGCCCCAAGGTCATGCCACAGGTCGAGGAGATGATCTCCACGCTCGAAAAGGCGTTGGCGCACGGCAAAGGCGGGGACAAGGCTGGAAACGGCAACGCGTCCACCCCAGCACAGACCACCTCCCAACCTGTTGGAACACACCGTTCCTAATTGCTATGGGATTTACCCCAAACTCTGCCGTTTATCAGGAGGGGAAAGGATGAAGAGCGGAAAACAGCGTCGGGAGGAACTCAGCGCAAAGCAGAGCGCCCGACGTATCAAGGCCGCTGCCCAACAAGCGGAAGAGACGAGAGAGCGGCTGGAGCGCGATGCGGCTAATGGCGGCTCGATGAACCCGGAGTTCGTCGGTATTCCCCGTCCTTCTGCGGAAGCCTATGCTGATTATGTGGAGCACCCGCGATTCGGCAAGTCGCCGCGATTTACCGGGTTCGATCCGAATCCCAATTCCCCGGAGGTACATTTGCACTGGAATACCGGGTACATACGGGAGTGGGAGCGCCGTCGTTATGAACACGATCCCGGCTCTTTCCCCTGGTATTATGCTGGGATTTTTGACCGCAAGCCCTATCTGGTGCCGGGTACGGCCATCGTCGCGGATACGTCGCGGCAGAACTGGAGGACGGTACCGGTCACACATTATTATGATCTCGATCGCCGCTGCCCGGATTGCGGGCGACGGTTTCTCTTCTTTGCGGAGGAACAGAAGCACTGGTATGAGGAGCTTGGATTCCCATTGGAGGCGCAGGCTGTCCGGTGTCCGCTCTGTCGCAAGCGACTTCAACAGTTAGACCGCACCCGCCGGAGATACGAACAGTTGTTCCATCTTTCCACGCGCAGCGTCGAAGAGACGCTGGAGATGGCGGATTGCTGCCTGACCCTGGTGGAAGCAGGGATTTTCCATCCCCGGCAGAAGGAACATGTCCGGATCCTGCTGAAACATCTTCCGGAGGATGGGAAGTCCCAGAAGCCGTTCCTCGAACTCATTGCCCGGTTGAAACGCATGGGAGAGGCGGGTAAAAGCGAATCGAACGCTGCCAGGGCCTCCGATCCCTGACACAGGCACTTTTCTGCGAGCTGCATCGAGAGGTTAGGATTGTTTACGGAGCGCTTCCAATTCCGCCCTCAGCTTCGCTATCTCGGCCTCCGCCTCCATGCGCGCCTGCCGTTCCCTCTCCGCGTTTTGTCGTGCAATATCTGCGTTTTGTCTCTCGGTCTCCGCCTGCTCCTGGACTTCCTCCGGCGAGGGCAACCATGCTTCTGTCTCCGGGTTATAGAACCGCATGGTGTTTCCCTGAATCACCAGTTCCAACTTTAACTGCTCGCTGTAGAGGCGGTCATTCTGGAAGGGAATGCGGACATACTGCCCATTCTGAAGGCGAAAGCCCTGCAAGATGGGGTTCAAATAGTCGCCAGTCGGGTCGAAGAGGAAGTACTCCGGCACATGAAGATCCTGCTCATAGCGGCGGAACTTCTTGTTCATGTCCTCTTTCTGCGTGGACTTGGAGGTAATCTCAATGACCACGGCAGGGGTTTGCCATCCCTCTTCCCATACTTTGTACAAGTCGCGCAGTTCATTACCCACACCGAATACCACGTAACAGTCCGGCGAGACCACCGCTCTGGGGTTGCCCTCACATAGTAGAGAAAATTGCCGCTGGCGACATAGACATCCGGCTGCCCGGCATAGTAGGTGCGCAGAGCAAAGAGGCAATAGAACATCTGCAAGAGATGCAGATCGGATTCTGCCATGGGTTCTCCATCCTCGATGGGGTAAAAGATCTCCTTACTCTTTTGTGGTCCTGGAGTGGGCTGTGTGGGAGCGCCCGATACGATTGCCATGCGATACCTCTCTTTCCGACACGACGCCACGAAAGCCATGCCATGCGCATGCTTCTATTATAACCCACTCCTGTGTGCCATGGAAGATGCGGAAGAGTGGGAGAGAATTTTGCGGTGGCCCGAAACATTTACCGGGTTTGAGCCGACAATAGCCACAAGATTTCCGGGTGTTCGGCAAATCGGAGCGGGCCTCCATTTGCCTGGGAAAGGAGCGCGCCACGGTGCGCGTGCGGCGATACATCTCTCTCATTGTCCTCGTGGCGGCGTGCCTGAGCGGCGCGCGGGGCGGCAAGGCGCAACAGAAACCGGCGTTGCCTCCGACCGTTCATGGTGTCAGAGCCATTCTGGTGGAGGATGCGACCGGCGCGGTGCTGTTCGCGAAAGATCCGGACCGGCAGCTTCCACCCGCCAGCACCACCAAGATCGTGACCGGGATGATCCTGGCCCGCGATCTACCGCCGGAGGCGCTCATCCCGGTCTCCCCGCAGGCCGCCGCAACGCCCGGCCATCGGCTGGGACTGCGCTCAGGAGACCGGCTGCCTGCCCGCGATATGCTGTATGCGGTGATGCTTATCAGCGCCAACGACGCCAGCACGGCGGTGGCAGAGAAGATGGACGGCACGGAGGCGCGCTTTGCCGACCGCATGAACCAGGAAGCCCAGCGCGCGGGCGCGACCCGAAGCCACTTTGTCAACCCGCATGGATTGCCCGCTTCCGGCCATCTCAGCACCGTGCGCGACTTGGCGACGCTCGCCCGCGCCGCCCTGCGAGTGCCTGCGTTTGCCGCCGCCGTGCGCACACTCACGTACCGCCTGTCTGCGCCGAACGATCACCTGCCTCCGACCTTGAACAATCAGGATCCCCTGATCGGAACGCTGCCCGGAGCGGACGGCGTAAAGACCGGTTACACGGACGAGGCGGGCTACTGCTATGTCGGCTCCGCCACCCGGAACGGTCGCCGCCTGATCGTGGCGCTGCTGCACAGTCCGGACTGGCAGGGCGAAGCCCGGCAACTCCTCGAATACGGCTTTGCCCACCCTGCCGCTTCCAAGCCGGCGCCCTCTTCCTCTGCAGGCGCAGCCCCTGCTGCGAACGGAGATCCTTCTCCCGCCTCTCCGTCCGGTTCCACGCCCTCGGGGGGATCTTCCAGCGGAGGCTCCGAAGCGACTTCCACCCTGCCGGGCGGGGCGCAGGGCGCTTCCGGAGGGGCGGCTTCCGCGCCGCCTTCCGGATACGTCGGAAAGTCCGCACCGCCAGGCAGGGGGACGCTATTGGGGAAGGGGACGCCTCCAACCGGCACGGCCATGACGCCGCCACGGACGCCCTCGGAACATCCTGCGCAATATACCGCGAAGAGAGAACAGCGCCCGCCGGGTGCAGAGGCACAACAGCGCGGCGTTTCCGCCGCCGGTACCCTACGTACCGGGAGCGGCCTGCCGTCGCCGTCGGATGCCCCCTCTCTCTGGTGGCTCTGGCTCCTGCTATTGCTCTTTTTACTCTTTTTACTCTGGATAACGCGCCGGCATCTGGCGCGACTGGGGAGTGCTATCATGAACCGTCTTCGCACCGCTTTTGCCAATCTGTTAGGGCGTAAAACTCCCACATCGCGTTCGATCCGCCGCGCAACGCAATCCGCCTCCGTTCCCACCGGAACGAAAGAGATTAAGTTACCTGCTTATACCTTTTCCATGCCCTGCATGCCGCGCCGCCCGGCGGGGGGATGGTTGTCGAAACTGCTGGAGACGCCTCCGCGCCTCCTGGAACCTGCGGTGCGCCGTCAGGCGGCGGCGATCCTGGATGCAACGCCGCAACTGTGCAACGACCGGCTGATGAGCTTATTGAGTTCCAATACGCTGAAAGTGCGCCTGGCCGCCTGCCAGTTGGTTGCCGGGGCGTTCCCACGCCGTTCGGAGGAGACGCTCCAGGCCATCATCGAGGACGAACGCACCCCCCACGACGTGCGACAGGATGCGGCAGAGATGCTGGCACACAACAGCGGGGATCGCTATGAGCCGGCGTGGAGGGAGATGCTCCTGCGGGATGGCTCGCCGGCTGCGGCTCGCGCCCTGGCGCGGCAGCCGCGCCTGGAGGCCGACACAAAGCAGGCATTCCAGAAAGTCCTGAACACGCGCGCGCCGGAAAAATATCAGGATGAGGCGGCGCGGCGCAATTCGCAGTTGCGGCTCGCCCATATCGCCCTCACCCTGGCGGCACACGAGGCGCTGTCGGAGGAGGAGACGAAGGACTTCTTGAACGCGCTGCCCGCCGCACCGAGGGAGCAGGCGGTGACCCAGGCCCTGCATGGGGTAACTTCGCCCTGGGCCGTGCGGCAGTTGGTGGAGATCGCCCTGAACGGACATGCCTACTCTGCCCTGCAGGCGCTCATGGATGTCTCTCCCCGACTGACGCGGTCTGCGCTGGACCTGCTGGAGGATCCTGCGGATCCGGCGGTGCATACCCGTGCGCGCATCGCGCGCTGGCTCCTGCTCAAGGAGGGGGACGTCAAGGAGATCCAGCAACTGGCGCAGGCAGGCAATGAGGTGGCGGCAAGCGCGCTGAACCTGGCGCATCTCCACCACTGGCAGCCCGCCAAGGCCTCGCCGGATGCGCTGCTGGCGGCGGCGCAGATCGTGTCGCTGCGGATGGGCTTCTCCGACCATGCGCCGGAGCAGATCGCCCGGGCCTTTCGGCAGGCCGCCACGGGCGAGGCGGCCCCGGAGCAGTTGGCGGACACTCCGGAGCTTCTGCCTCTGGCGGAAGCCTACACCCAGCCGGAAGTGTATGATGCGGTACAGGCAGCCATGCACACCGAGGACGGCCTGGGGACCCTTCTCGGCGAGATCGCCCGCCATCCGGAGAAGCCGCAGTATGCCAGGGAGTTGGCCTTCTGGAGCGACAAAACGGCGCGTGAGACCCGCATCCAGATCGCGCAGGCGCTGGCGCATGTTCCAGATGACGCGGCTTCCGATGCGCTGATGGAGCGTTCGGAAGACGCCTGTCCCGCCGTACGCAACGCCGCCCTGCGCGCCCTGCAGAGCCAAACGGAGCAGGAGCAGCGGACGCCCGCCCCGCAACCCCTGGCTACGGAAACGGATCCGCCTGCAGAGGTCTCGTCCGAGGCATTGGACCGGGCCGCGTAAGTCTCTCCCGCAATGCTGTGCCGGAAGGAACGTTATTCCCGTATAGCGAAATAAGGTCTGGCGATCCGGTAGGGGAGCGCGGCATGCGGAGGGACCGAGAGTGCCTAATCCGAAAATAGATCAGCTCATCAGGCAACTGGGCAATCCAGAGAATCCCTGGCAGGCTTTTCACGGCCTGATCCGAAACGGATCGGACGCCGTCGAACCCCTGTGCCTGGCGCTAAGCGATCGGAATGCCGTTGTTCGGTGGTTTGCTGCGAGCGCACTGGGCAAGATCCGAGATAGACGTGCCGTCGAACCGTTGGTCCAGACTTTGGGGGATCTGAATCCGGACGTTCGCCAGAATGCCACCGAAGCGCTGGGCAAGATCGGCTCTCCTGCCGTGAGGCCGCTGATCGAGAGACTGGAAGATAGGAACCAGGATATTCGGCGCAGCGCTGCGAGTGCGCTCCGGCAGATCGGAGACAGCCTCGTGTTCGAACCGTTGATCCGGGCGCTGGAAGATCCCGATCCGTATGTTCGCCGGAGTGCGATGGAAGCGCTGGGTAAGATCGGAGATGTCCGCGCGGTCAAGCCGCTGATCCAGAGATTGAGAGACGAGAATCCGACCGTTCGCCGGAGCGCCATCGGAGTGCTGGGCAAGATCGGAGATACAGATACGGTTCTCCGGCGAATCCTGGCGGAGACGAACTTGACCCCTCAGCAGCGATTTACAGCGATGAGTGCATTGGAGCGCGTGCCGGACATTCAAGAGTACTGTCGGCAAAAGTTGCAGGACCTGCATGAGACCGTACGAGAGGGGGCGCAGGCGGTGCTCGATGCCAGTAGCCTGCTCCATCCCAGCAGCCGCGACGAGAGAATGGAGAAGCAGGAGCTGCTGCGCTGGGCCGATCCTTCGATTGCGGAAGTCGAGCCGGCGGAGATGTTGCGTCCTGCGGATAGCGCAAGCGTCCCCGCTTCAAAACCATCCAAACAGCGTGGTATTCTGGCAAAGTGGTTGGGGCGTTAAGCGGGGTTATTGGAAGGGGTAGACGCCGTAGCGGAGGAGCGCCCAGGCGCAGAGGGCGCCGCCGATGCTGGCAAGCAGGTTCACCATGTCGTTGTTGACCCAACGGAGGCCGCGCAGCAGAATGGCGGGTTTGCCATTGGAGGCATTCTGCTCCGTAGGTTCGCCGGTGACAGCGTCGCGGAACTGGCCTTGAAGCGATGCGCCGAGGATGCTGTCGAAGAAGCTGCCGAGGAAGCCTGCCCAGGCGATGGTAATCAACTCCGGCGTTGCAATGGGCCAGAGGCGATAGGCACAGAGGGGAATAAACAACGCGCCGCCTGCGGCGGCCAGGGTCCCGACAAAACTGATCGCCCCCGAGGTGCCGGGTGGGGCAGGGCGCCAGTTGGAGAGCAGACGCGGTGTGCCTCCCGCCAGGCTGCCGATCTCGGTGGCCCAGGTGTCGGCATTGACGGTTGCGAGCGCCGCCAGGAAGAGCATGGGCAGGTAGCGGTCTAGCGTCATGATCGTGGGGGTAAGGTGCCTGGCCAGCAGATAGTGCAGCAGCACGAAGGCCGTCGCCAGTCCGCCGTTCGCCCCGACCTGCCAGGCGTTGCGCCGATCCCCCTTCTCTACCGGAATGCCTCGCGCCGCCTTGCTGAGCTTACCCAGCTTGGAGAGCAGGGAGGAGGAGATGAAAAAGGCCAGCAGCGGAGCTGCGGCCTGCCACTGTCCCAGGCCATACACCACCAGGCCGACGCAGAACGTCGCGATGGCGCCGGAGAGCGTGAGCCAGCGCAACGCATAGGAGCCGCCTGCGAGGAGGGCGGCAAGCAGGGCGGCAAGCCAGATCGGCGGCACGATAAAAGTATGGAGTAAGGTTGGGTTCATGTGCTGTATGGATTCCTGTTTCTTATAGACCGCGCCGACCGCCTCGCTGTTCCCTCCCAACGCGCGGTTTGGCCGCCCGGATCGGAAAAGCCGCCCGCTCAGGCTTCAGCCCGCAATATAGTAGAAAGCCAATCCCACGATAATATACGTTGCCAGCAGTTGCGCTCCCTCCAGCCAGTGGCTTTTGCCGTCCATCGAGATGAGGACGGCGATCCCAACCGCTGCCGAGACGCTTACCAGTTCAAAGTTGCTGAACAGCACCGTTACCGGATGCCCCATCATCGGGCTGATGAAGATCATCAGCGGCGCGACGAACATCGCGATCTGCGTGGAGGAGGAGATGGCGATGTTCAGGCTGATGTCCATCTTATTTTTGATCGCCATCCACACCGCCGTACTGTGTTCCGCCGCATTGCCGATAATGGGTAACAGAATAACGCCGAGGAAGAGCTTGGGCAGGTGCAGTTGCTGGACCACCGGATCGATGCTGCGTACCAGGAACTCACTCTCCATAGCCACCAGGAGCGTCGCACCCACCAGCACCAGGACCGCCGTGCGCTGCTTCCACTCCGGCTTCTCCTGTAGCGCCTCCTCCCCGCCCCGAAACAGGCTCTCGTGCGTCCTGAGCGAAAAGAACAGGCTGCCGAAATAGAGGACCATCAGGACGCCCGCCACGCCCAGGCTCAAATTCTCCACGCGAAGGTTCGAGGCGGTCTCAAGCATCGCGGTATCCCGTACGAAGAGCGCCGGCACCAGCAGCGAGATCACGGCGACGCCCAGCATGGCCGCGTGGCTCTGCGCGACGTCCTTGTTGAAGACTTGAATCTTGTTCTTGAGGCCGCCCAGCAGGACCGACAGTCCCAGCACCAGCAGCACATTCCCGATGATCGAGCCGATCAGCGACGCCTTGACGATAGCAACCTGGCCGTTCCGCACGGCGACCACGGCGATGATCAGTTCCGTCGCATTGCCGAACGTGGCGTTCAGCAGCCCGCCGACGCCGGGGCCCCGATACTTTGCCAACTCCTCCGTAGCCGTGCCCATAAAGCCCGCCAGCGGCACAATCGCCAGCGCCGACGTAAGGAAGAGCCAGCTCTCCGCAACGTGGAGAAAGTGTAAGAGGATGCTGATCGGAACAAAGACCAGCATCACGAACATCCAGCGCATCGTAGGGGTCGTTTCCTTCTTGAGCCACCCTCATGGGCAGCATAGCGCTTCATTCCACACCCCGCCGGGATTTTCCTGCCGGGGAGGAACCTGCTCCTCCGGTATCGAAAGACGTTCCCATAGGAATACACGATTTGGAGAGACCATCATGGCGCGGCAAGCAGGCGTATTGACCATCAGTGACGGGTGCGCGAGAGGAGAGCGCGAGGACGTCTCTGGGCGCATCCTGGCGGAGACGCTGGAGGCCGACGGCTACGCGATTGTCGCCCGAGCCGTGGTCCCGGATGACGCCGCCGGGATCGCTCACACGCTGCGCACCTGGTGCGCCTCACCCTGTGATCTCATCCTTACTACCGGTGGGACGGGCTTCTCTCCCCGTGACGTCACCCCAGAGGCCACTCGCCGCGTCATCGAGCGGGACGCCCCCGGCCTCGCCGAACTCCTTCGCTGGACCGGCTACCAGAAGCTCCCGCGCGCTGTGCTCTCGCGTGGGGTCGCCGGCATTCGCGGGCGTACCCTGATCGTCAACCTGCCCGGCAGCCCCGGAGGCGTTCGCGACGGGTTGGAAACCCTACTGCCCCTTCTTCCCCATGCCATCGCGCTGCTCCGGGACGAACCGGTGGATCATACGCCGGCTGAGAAAAAACAATCTTCACCACCCATTGGAACCACAGAGGCACAGAGACACAGAGATTACACAGAGAAAAGCAAGGAGAACGATCCACAGATTAACGCAGATTACCACAGATTACAAACAGAAGAGGGAAGCTCGCATAATGAGCGAATTGGAGCTGCGCAACGCGCGCCCGATTCGGCGGATCGAGTGGGAGAGCAGGGGAATAGGCGAGATGCGCCGCCGCAGACGGTCGCGGTGCTGGAGACGAACCTGGATGATCTCTCGCCGGAGTTTTATGAGGTGCTGATGGAGCGGCTGTTTGCGGCGGGAGCGGTGGATGTCTTCCTTATGCCCATTCAAATGAAGAAGCAGCGGCCTGCCACTCTGCTTACGGTCCTTGCGCCCACGGAGAGGGCGGAGGCGTGCGCCGGAATCCTCTTTGCCGAGACCAGCACATTTGGCATTCGCCATACGAACATGGAGCGTATGACCCTGGAGCGTCGCTGGGAGACCGTGGCGACCGCATATGGTTCGATCCGCATCAAAATCGGGACCTGGAAGGGCGTGGAAACGACGGCCTCTCCAGAGTATGAGGACGTCAAGGCGGCAGCGCGCGCCCATGAGGTTCCAGTCAAGACCGTCTATGCCGCCGCACAGCATGCCTATCAAACGTCTGAACGGGGAAGCCCGACGTAAGAGGTTCTTGACTCAACAGAGCGGCGGTGCTATACTTTGCAGGCAGCGATGCCCCCGATACAGAACTGCCATCTCAAACTTTTGGAGGAATTTGCGTGAGCAACTCCCGCGTACAACCCAAGCCCAATGCCCCCTACGTCGTCGGCGTAGACCTCGGGGGTACCAATGTCCGTGCCGCCGTTCTGAACCAAAACGAACAGTCGCTCGGACGCGCCGAAAACTCCTCCGATGCCAAGTCCGGCGTCGCCCGCACGGTCACCCGCATCGGTGAGGCTGTGCGCGGCGCAGTCCAAGACGCGGGCATTAAGATCGAGGATGTGGGCGCGATCGGCATCGCCGTGCCGGGGCATATCGATGTGCCGAACGGCCGGGTCGTCTGGGCGCCGAACTTCGGGGATCACGTAGATGGCCTCTACATTCCCTACAAGAATATCCCTCTGCGCGATCTGGTCGAGCAGGAACTGGGTATCGCGATGGTGATGGACAACGACGCCAACGTTGCAGCGCTGGGCGAGTTCCGCTACGGGGCAGGGCGCGGCACGCGCCACCTGGTCATGTTTACGCTGGGTACGGGGATCGGCGGCGGCATCATCATCGAGGGCGAGGTGCTGCGCGGCGCGACCGGCGGCGCGGCGGAGGTCGGCCATATCATCATCGCGGATGGCGTCGGCAGCAGCGCCAACGGGGCGCACGGTCGGCTGGAGACCCTGGCGGGCCGCGATGCCATCGTGGAGCGCGTGGCGCTCAAGATGGAGACGGGCCGGGCTACCCTCCTCTGGAAGCATGTCGAATCCACGGATGCCTTGCAGCAGATCCTGACCCCGGCGCTCATAGACGAGGCGGCGCAGGAGGGCGACGCCCTCGCCATCGAGGTGATGCAGGAGACGGGGCACTATGTCGGCCTCGGCATCGCCTGTATGGTCAACGTCTTCAACCCCGAGGTCGTGGTCATGGGCGGCAAGATCTCCCGCTCCGAAACCCTCTTCAACACCGCCCTGCGCACCGCGAAGGCGTGCGCCATCGGCTCCATCCTCGCCTCCGCGAAGATTGTCCATGCCGCGTTGGGTGACAATGCGGGCATCATGGGCGCGGCGGAACTCGCCTGGCGCGAAATCGAGCAGAAGTGAGGCCGTAGGGAGACAGCATGCCCCGTATCGAACAGAGCGTGATTATCCAGGCGCCCATCGCCCATGTCTATCGCATCGCCCGCGATGTGGAGGCGTTCCCGCAGTTCATGGAGGACCTCCAGTCGCTGACCGTCAAAGAGCGCGATCCCGATGGGCTGCGCACCGTCACCGAATGGGTCGGCCTGATCCGCGAGTTCAAGATGACGGTCAAATGGGTGCAGGAAGATCGCTGGAACGACGAAACCTATCGCGATGACTTTGTCATGTTGACCGGCGACATGGACAGCATGTCGGGCTACTGGCAGTTCACCCCGGAAGGAGACGGAACCCGCTTCGATTCCCTGGTGGATTACGAATATAACGTGCCTCTCATCGGCTCGATGGTGAAGAACCTCATCAAGAAGAAGATGACCGACAATCTCCAATCCACCATGGACGCCATCAAGCGCAAAGCCGAAGAACCTTAATCTTTTGATGGGCGGAGGAGCAGGACGGCGTCGTTTTCGGAGGGGGTGACACCTTGCGCGGGGCGGAGCAGGGTCTCGGGCAGGGAGCCCTCCGCGCTGACGGGGCGTAGGAGGCTGGTCTGCGGTTCGATGGCGGCGATGGCCTCCCGGATGGAGGGAATAATGCCGATGCCGCGCACGTTCTCCAACCGGTAGAGCAGAGCGAGCGCCCGCCGGTCTCCGATGCGCGCCAGGGCTTTGACCAGCGCCTCCGCCACCTCGCTCCAGCCGGGGCGCTGCTGATCCACGCAGCGTTGAAGCGCGGTGAGCAGCGCCGGAACAGCGGTCGTGTCGCGCTCCTCCGCCAGTTTCTCCGCCGCCTCGATCACATAGGGGGAGTACTCACCCCACAGGTCCGGGGTCAATTTTTCGGCGGTCGCAGAGAGGGGGGAGTTGTTGGTGCGCAGGAAGTTCTCCTGCCGCCAGGCACGCAGACGTCGGCGCACGGTGAGCAGGGACATCACGCCCGTGCCCAGCAGGATGCACTTCCAGCCGGGAGGCGACACCAATGCCCCACACAATGTTAACCCTGTGAGCATCAGCAGAATGCCAAATCCCAGGATGGGCCAGACCCACCAGCGTGACATGCGTTTATTCCTCTTTCAGGCGCCGTGGCACTTCTTGAACTTCTTGCCGCTGCCGCAGGGGCAGGGATCGTTGCGGCCTACTTTGACAGGCGCAACATAGGGCGTTTGCGGGGCGTCGTCCTCTTCGTCGTCCACATCCGGAGCAGAGAAGCCGCTCTCCTCCTCTTCATCGTCCTCCTCGCCGAAATAGTTCCAGCTTTTTCGAGGCGTGACGCGGGGCAGGTCGAAGTGCTCTTCGACATCCGCCATCTGCACCAGCGTCTCGTCCACGTTTCCCTCTTCAAAGGCCTGTTGAATGATGGGCAGCGCCTCCCTGGCTCCCAGATCGAGCAGGTTGGTGATCAGGTAGCCGCGGATCATCTCGTCCTCCTTCTCCATCAGGAGGGCCTGCTCCACGGCGGCGACGACGCGCGCGCGCAGTTCAGGGTGGGCCTCGCCCAGTTCCGCCAGGCTCTCCCCCGCTCCGATCCGCAGCCAGGGGTCGGCATCCGTTGCGTTCAGTTGGCGGATCAGAGGCTCCAGCGCCGCCTCCCCAAAGGCGGCATAGACAAAGGGCATCTCCTCGCGCAGGCTATCGTCCTCTTCATTCAGCAGGGGCAGGAGCGGCTCGATGGCGACCTGCGCCTCCGGGCCGAAGCGGGCCAGCACGCGGACGGTGTGGAGGCGGGTCCAGACACGCGGATCGTTCTCGTTGATCCGCTCCTCATAGTACTCGTAGTAGCTCTCGTCCAGAGCCATCCCGAGCAGCGTGGCAATGGCGGCGGAGGTGTCGCCCCGGCGGAGTTCGGCCTCGATTTCGGCGTAGACTTCGGGATACTCCCCCTCACCCAGCGTCAGCAGGCGGGAATAGGGCGCGGCATGGTTGTGCTGCGGCAAATTGGGCGGCCTCACGGGTTGCGGTTTCGGTCTGGGCTCCGGGCGTCGGGCGGCATGACGGGACATCGTATCTCTCATTCCTTAGGGGTATTCGGCATGGGGCTGGTGACCAGGAGTTCACCGGTCTGGGCGTTATAGCGTTCCAGTCCGCGCTCGTTGCTTCCGGTCAAGAGCGTCTTCCCATCCGGTGAATACGCGACCGCCTGGAAGTTCGCCGTAGTCGTTGTAAAGAAGGGAGCCCTGGAGTGTGTCGACACATCCCAGACTTCGAGCCGGTTGAACTCCGCAAGCGCCAGCTCCTTTCCATCGGGCGAGAAGGCCAGGGCTTGACACGAAGATTCCGTAGGGTACGTGGAGAGCGGCTTGTGGTTGTCCCCGAGATGGATGAGGCGCAACTCTTCGCCTCCGCAAGCCAACCACTTGCTATCGGGAGCGAAAGCCAGAGCGTATACCGATTTGGTGTCTCTCACGGTCCAGATATTCTTTTTGTCGGCAATGCTCCAGAGCTTGACGATACTCTCCATCCCCAGGTTGCCGCACGCGGCGAGATAAGCGCCGTTGGGGGAGATACAGAGGGAGGAGAGGGTATAGCCTCCGCAGTCCAATTGGCCTGAACTATGCTCCGTCGGCACATTCCAGAGGGAAAGGACATGATCTTCCGTTCCGACAACGAGCGTTTTGCCGTCCGATGAGAGGGCCATCGCATCAATCGGCTGCGGAAACGTCAGGGTGTGGAGGCAGTTTGTGCTGTCCACATCCCAGATGTTGACCGCATTCCCGCTGTAAGAAGCCATCACCTTGCCGTCTTTAGAGAGGCTCATCCCATGCACCACGTCGGAATGGCCGCGGAAGGTTCCCTTGGTATAGCCGGTGGGTGTGTCATAGGCGTAGAGGGTTTTGTCCCCGCCATAGAAGGTGTTGCCATCTGGGGACCAGGCGATGGCCTGCGCTCTCTCTTGCACCTGGGGCGGGGAGGAGTAGTCTTCGTAATTCGAGTAAACATGGCAGCCGCCGAATACTGCGCTGCCGATGGCGACGACGCCGAGCAGGCCGCAGATGCCGAAGACCAGCGAGAGCAGGGCGACGACGACCCGAGAGATCAGAGGAGTTTGGGTTTGCGCACCATATGGCGCAGGAACATTACTGCCGGGCGGCGGCGTGGGAATGATGGGCAGCTTCAGAGTGGGCTCCGGGCGTGTGGGAGGCGGCTTCGGCAGGTGCTTGTGCTCCCGCACGGCCTGCTCCGATGGGAAGGGATCGAGCCCCCGCAACTGTACCCGCTTGCGCTCACACCACGGACACTCCGACAGATGCCCCCCATAGAAGTGCTGCGTGTTCGCCTCACAACGCACCAGACCACGCCCTGCCTCCTCCAACGCCGCCTGCCAACTCTGCGCATCCGGACGACGCTCCGCCTTCGCATGCCCTTCCTCGAAACACGCCACAAACAACGCCTGCAATTCGGGTGACAACAGAGCAAACGGAGGCGCATTCCGCGTGCCAGGACGACATGGAACCACACGCGTCCCATACGGAAAATGACCCCGAGCGATCCGCTCCTCCAAGGCAGGCGGATCCTCCTCCCCCGAATACACTCCCGCGAATGGATGCGTCCCCTCCATCAACAACTGAAACAGCATCACCCCCAACCCGAAGTTGTCCTGATCCGCTGTCAATGCCGTGCCCAGCGCCTGACCGTGCTGCAACTCCGGCGGAGTGAAGTCGGGAGTGTGGACCGGACAGACGAACACCGCTCCGGTCTGAGGATCGCGCACCTGCATCGAATCGGTGTCCACCAGGCTCACCAGCGCCGTGGGAGTGACCAGGACATTGGAGTGTTTGAGATCTCCCAGCACATAGTCGCGGGCATGCAGAGCGCGCACGGTGGCGGCGAGGTTTCTGCCGGTTCTCAGGAGGTAGCGATAATCGAAGAGGGGGAACCTCTCCAGGCGGGTGAGGGGATTGTAGAAGTCGATGATCTGAGAGGCGGAGTGGACCCGAGGCATGAGAAAGCCGACGGGCTGCTTGGGGTTGTTGTTGGGAGCGAGCAGGTCGATGGGCCAGGCGAGGGGGACATGATTAGGGGTGTGGTTGGAAAGCTGAGGGGGATGTTGGAGCATGGATTGGAGCTTGGCGATGCGTTGGGTGAGGTCTTTGTCCTGGGCGTAGACCTTGGCGGCGAGTTGGGGTTGTCCCACGACTTTGTAGACGCCGGCTTCCCCTCCTTTGCCGAGGGGGTTGGCGGTATCGAGGGTGAGCAGAGTTCCGTCGCTCGTTCGTTGCAATCGCATCTCGTCGCACTCCTTTCCGCCGCACCCCGGATTTTACCCCAGCTTGATACTCCGTAATCTATTTTACGATAGTTCGCCGCATTCCGCCACAAGCAAACATAAATATTTTTCAAGCATCGGGACCCCGGTTCGTATCTTTCGCTTTCATAATTTGCTATATTCCCCGCCAAGGTACAGACTCCTTCTTTCCGTCGCCTGTTTGCAGAAGGGTTTGATTATCCGGTCGCTATCGGGGCGACACATTTCATCCAAACGCAATCTCCTTTTCGCTTTACAAGTCGGACAGAATCATGCTACTATCCCAATCATGCTACTATCCCTTGGTATAAGGATCGCCATGGACGCTTCGCTGTATGATACCCGAACCTATCGTGACGCTAGGATTGCGGCGACACAGGCGGAGTATGCCTGGCGCGATGCGGCAGTGGCAGGCATGACCGCTGAGGCGCGAGCCGCCTGGCAGGATGCTTTTCGTAGTCGCTTCGCCGCGCTGCTGGGCGGATTGGAGGGGTGGGAGCGCCCGCCGCTCGCGCCGGAAGTTGTCGAGACGGAGGCGTGTGACGGTTATCGTCGGGAAGGGGTGGTCTTTACCACCCGGCCCGGCCTCAAGGCGTTCGGCTGGTTTCTGGTCCCTGAGAACTGCCCTCCCAATCGGCCTGCTATCCTCTGCCTGCCCGGTCATGGGGTGGGGGTGGACGGGATCGTCGGCGTGAAGGAGGAGGAGTACCACGCGGAGTTTGCCCTCCAGTGCGTGCGGCGCGGCTACCCGACCCTGGCGCTGGAGCAGATCGCATTCGGGCGTCGGCGGGACGAGCAGGCGAAGGAGGCGGGGCTGGGAACTTCCTCCTGTGGGCGGGACAGCATGGCGGCTCTGATGCTGGGCGAGACCATGTCCGGCTGGCGGGTCTGGGACGCGATGCGGGCGCTGGATTACCTTGAAACTCGCACGGAGTACGTGGATCCAAAGCGCCTCGCTGTTATGGGCATTTCCGGGGGTGGGCTGACCGCGCTCTTCACCGGGGCGCTCGATACGCGGGTAGTCGCCTCCGTCGTCTCCGGCTACTTCAACACCTTCGCCTCCTCCGTGCTCTCTATTAACCACTGCGTGGACAACTATGTGCCCGGCCTGCTGCACCTGTGCGAGATGCCCGACCTGGCAGCCCTGGTCGCGCCTCGCGCCCTCTTTGCGGAGCAGGGGACCGAAGACCCCATTTTCCCTCTGGCGGCATTTGAGCAGGCGATGGCGCAGGCCCGCGACATCTACGCCACCTTCGGCGTATCCGAACGGTTCGATACGGAAGTTTTCGAGGGCGGCCACCGCTTCCATGGGAAAGGAGCCTTTGCCTTTCTGGAGCGAGTTCTATAAGAAGGAGAGACTTTAGCTCGTGAAATTCACCGATGGGAACTGGATGATGCGCCCCGGCGTGCGGGCCTTCTACCCCGCGCAGGCGTACGATGTCGAAGCCACCGAAGACACGCTCACCCTCTATACCACCAAAACGATCCACCATCGGGGCGACACCCTCGATGGCCCGCTCCTCACCGTCCGCCTCTCCTCTCCGATGCCTGATGTGATCCGCGTTCAACTCTCCCATTTCACCGGCGGGCAAGAGCGCGGCCCGCACTTTCCGGTACTGGCGGCAGCAGCGAGCGGCGTCACGGTCTATGCGGATACGGAGACGGCGACCTTCACCAGTGGGGCGCTCTCGGCACGAGTTCCCCGGAAACGCGGCTGGGAGGTGGAGTTTACGGCGAACGGCAAGCCCCTTACCAAGAGTGGCTCGCGCGGAATGGGATATGCCGAGGTGGAGGGCGAGGGACCTTACCTGCATGAACAGTTGGCGCTGGGAGTGGGTGAGTGCGTGTATGGATTGGGAGAGCGTTTTACCTCGTTTGTAAAGAACGGGCAGGTGGTGGAGACCTGGAACAAGGATGGCGGCGCGGGCAGCGAACAGGCCTATAAGAGCGTTCCGTTCTACCTTACTAATCGGGGTTATGGCGTCTTTGTAAATCATCCGGAAAATGTCGCTTTCGAGGTGGCCTCGGAGAAGGTCTCCCGCCTCCAATTCAGCGTGCCCGGCCAGTCTCTGGAGTATTTCCTCATCTATGGACCCACACCGAAGGCGGTGCTGGCGAAGTACGCGGCGCTCACGGGACGGCCCGCGCTGCCTCCGGCCTGGTCGTTCGGGCTCTGGCTGACGACCTCCTTCACCACCAGCTATGACGAACAGACCGTTACCGGCTTTATTCAGGGCATGGCGGATCGGGACCTGCCCCTGCACGTCTTCCACTTCGACTGCTTCTGGATGAAGGAGTTCCACTGGTGCGACTTCCGATGGGACGAGCGCGTCTTCCCCGACCCGCCCGCCATGCTCCGGCGGCTGAAGGAGCGCGGCCTCAAGATCTGCGTCTGGATCAACCCCTACATCGCCCAGCGCTCCGCCCTCTTTGCGGAGGGGCAGCAGAACGGCTACCTGATGAAGAAGCCGAACGGCGACGTCTGGCAGACGGATCAGTGGCAGGCCGGAATGGGCATCGTGGACTTCACCAACCCGGACGCTTGCCGATGGTATGGCGACAAGCTGCGGGCGCTGCTGGAGATGGGCGTAGACTGCTTTAAGACGGATTTCGGGGAGCGTATCCCCACCAACGTGGTCTATCACGACGGCTCCGACCCCTTCAAGATGCACAACTTCTACGCCTATCTCTATAACAAGGTAGTCTTCGAGGTACTGAAGGAGGCGCGCGGGGAGGGGGAGGCGGTTGTGTTTGCCCGGTCGGCGACGGCAGGCTGCCAGCAGTTTCCGGTCCACTGGGGCGGCGACTGCTTCTCCAACTTCGAATCCATGGCAGCGAGCCTGCGGGGCGGGCTGTCGCTCTGTCTCTCCGGCTTCGGCTTCTGGAGCCACGACATCGGCGGGTTCGAGGGTACGCCCCCAGTGGAGGTCTACAAGCGCTGGCTGGCCTTCGGCCTGCTCTCCTCGCACAGCCGCCTGCACGGCAGTTCCTCGTATCGGGTCCCCTGGCAGTACGATGAAGAGGCGGTGGATGCGCTCCGGTTCTTCACCAAACTCAAGTGCCGTTTGATGCCCTATCTCTTTGGGCAGGCTTGCGAAACGGCCCAGACCGGCATCCCCATGATGCGCGCCATGCTGCTGGAGTTCCCGGACGACCCGGCCTGCGATACGCTGGATCTGCAGTATCTGCTGGGCGGTTCCCTGCTCGTTGCTCCAGTGTTCACCTCAGATGGCAGCGTGGACTACTACGTTCCCGCAGGCCGCTGGACAGACTTCTTCACCGGGCGAGAGGTCGTCGGTCCGGGCTGGGTCCGTGAGACGCACGGCTTCCTCAGCCTGCCGTTGCTGGTTCGGCCCAACACGGTTCTCGCCGTCGGCAGCCGGGACGATAGGCCGGATTACGACTATGCCGACGGCGTCACCTTCCAAGTGTACGCCCTGGATGCAGGCCGTGAGATCACCGTAACCGTTCCCACGCTCCAGGGCGAAACGGCGCTGACGGCGCGGATACGCCGCGAGGGTGACCGCCTCCACGCTGACGTCCAGAGCGCAGCTTCCTCCTGGCATCTCCTGCTGGTTGGCATCCCTTCCGTCGTCTCGGTAGAGGGCGGCACGGCGAAGCCGCACGCGCAGGGGCTCTTGATAACGCCTAGGGCAGGCGTCACCTCTCTCACGATTTCATTGGAATAGGGAGAGGGTTATGGAAGATCTCTCGAGTGAGGAATAGTGTAAACATGGAAAATTCGGTAAACCCCAATGCAAGAGCGAAAGACCTGGGAGCGCGGGCGTCCCGCCCGTATAACCTTCCCCACAAGCAGTGGCATAGCCGAGGGTATCTACCACACTTCGATCAACCGGGCAGATTACAGAGTCTTACGTTTCGCTTATACGATTCGCTGCCTCATGAGGTGGTGGAGCGATGGAAACAAGAACTCTCTTGGCACGAAACGCTATCTGCGGAAGATCCGATTGCAGTCGAACTTCGGCAGCGGATTGCGCGATTTGAGGACGAAGGGCACGGGCGCTGCTGGCTGGCCCGCGTAGACATCGCCCATCTCGTCGAGGATGCGCTGCTGCATTTTGACGGAGAACGCTACCATGTACTGGCATGGTGCGTGATGCCGAATCACGTTCATATTGTGATCGAGACCCAAGAAGGGAACCGGGTCGGTGATATTGTTCACTCCTGGAAATCCTTCACTGCGAAGGAGGCGAATAAGCGACTCATACGCAGGGGGAGTTTTTGGATGCCCGACTACTACGACCGATTCATACGCGATGCGAATCATCTTGACACGGTCGTCGCCTATGTGGAGAACAATCCGGTCAAGGCCGGTCTGGTACGGCAGGCTACGGGGTGGAAGTTTTCGAGCGTCTCACACAGCGTGAGCATATCCAAAGTGGATGGGGCGGGCGGGACGCCCGCGCTCCCAGGCTCCGAAGGAACTTCCTGGCATAGTTGCTGCGTAGTCAAGTCAACATGAAACCGCGCCTCTCCTTCAACCGCAGACTGATGGGCTGGCTACTGACGCTGTCCTTATGCGTGCTGACGTTGCCCTCTGGGGCGTCCTGGCAGTGTCTCAACGGAACGCCCTGCCCACTGGATTGCCCGATGCTGCGTGGTGCAAGCGCTCCGGGGTCGGCGATCTGCACGGTTGCTCCGAAGGGGCATTGTGCGCGCTGTCAGAGCGCTCCGGCTGTCCCCACGCTGGTCTCTATCTCTGGAAAGGCGACCTGCTCTTCATCACCCTGTGTGCTGCGGTTTCAGTCCAAGCCCGATACCGCCCTGAGCGGCAAACAGTTGCTCACCCTGCCGCTGCTGGCGATGCCTCCGCCTCCAGTTTCCGTTCTTGTGTCGGTCGAAACGCAGGTTGTTCCGGCTTCCTCACCTCTCTGCTTCTTACCTCAACGCTTCTTAAGGCCCTTCTCCGGGCGCGCTCCGCCGATTCTCCTTTAATGCATTCGATAGTTCCACCTGTTCGCTCGTTAGCGAAAGGCGCTTTGTTGCGCCTTTCTCAACCCAATAAGGAGAATCCCAAAATGCGCTACGTTTCGCTTGCAGCGCCGTCGGCTCTGGCCGCGTGCGCCACGCTGGCGTTCGCCGCTCCCATTCAGGAGGGCAAGGCCGCGCCTGCCTTTATGGTAAAGACGCTCGACGGTAAATCCCTCCAACTTACGGACTACCGGGGCAAGGTCGTCCTGCTGGATTTCGGCGCGGTGGACTGCCCGCCCTGCCGCATCGAGATGCCCGTGCTGCAGCAGTTTCACAAGCAGTATGCAAAGCAGGGCCTGGTCGTTCTCAGCCTGCTGGAGATGAAGCCGAAACCGACGGACGCCCGCAAAATGGTCAAGGAGCGAGGGCTCACCTTTCCGGTCGCGATCGATCCGGAGGAGAAGTTCGGCAAGCTCTACGGCCTGGAATCGCACCCCACCGCGTTCGTTATTGACCGCGCAGGCAGAGTCGTCAAGGTCGAAGTGGGCTATGTGAAGGGGGATGAGCAGGAGATCGAGGCGGCCTTCAAACCGCTGCTCATCCCGGAGAGGGGAAAGCAGCCATGAAGGCGGTTCAGATGGGGCTTCTCACGGCAATCTGCCTGTGCGTCGCTCCGGTCGCCCATGCCCATGAGCCGCTCTGGGGCGAAAGCCCGCAGACCTTTGCGTTCGGCGTGATCCACCCGGAGATACGCTTCGGCTTCGAGAACGACACGCTGCTGCTGAACGGCGACCGGCGTATCGGCAATCCGGACGGCCTGAGCCGGTCGCGCTTTGAGACGCTGCTCGGGCTGCAGTATGCGCCGAAGACCTCGCTCAATCTCAAACTGGAGATCCCCATCGTTCAGGTGCTGACCTCGCAGCGGATCGCCGGAATGGAGCGCCACTCCGGCGCGACCGGGCTGGGCGACATCATGCTCAGCGCCAAAAGCCGCTTCTACCAGAAGTATGGCGAGGACTGGAAGGTCCATCAGTCCTATACGGTGGGAGTGCAACTCCCCACCGGAGCGCACGGCGGGCGTACGCCGAACGGCCTCCTCTTTGCCCCGTCGGATCAGCCGGGAAGCGGCAAGTTCGGCATCTTACTGGGCTATGCCTTCGCCTATGAGCGGCTGAACGATACGGTCTGGGCCAGCGCGGTCTATATGCACGACTTGGGCAATCGGGGCAGCAAGGGCGACATGCTCGATGTGGACGCCAACTACGGCTACTGGATCCGCCGCGCCCGCCGTCCGCAGGATCTGGGCGTGATCCTGGCGGCGGGGACACACCTGGAGGGAATGGGGCATGACCGGCAGGGAGCGGACGCCGATCCTGACAGCGGCTCGACCCTGGCGGGCTTACAGAGTAGCCTTATCGTCACCAGGGGCCAGGCGCAATTCCGCATCGGCATCCTGGTCCCGCTCTACCAGTGTGTCAGCGGCACGCAACTGCGCTCGGAGATCCAGGCGCGGGCGGGCATTGAAATCCTGCTTTAGCATAGAAACGGAGAACCGAACATGAAGCCAAAGCGCGCGGCCTTCGCGCTGCCGGCGCTGATCCTCCTGGCGTTTCCGGCGGCCCTGCGGGCCGATGTGAAGAACGTCTGGGTCGGCGTAAACGGTGCGACGTGACCCACGTGAGCCTTCAGCCTCGATAAGGGGCTGCGACGCCTGGAGGGCGTCGTGAAAACGCAACTGAGCACCGACAAACCGGTGCATCTCGATGTCACTCTCAAGCCGGGAGCCTGGATCGACCCTGAGAAGATCTTCCGGCAGATCAGCGATGCGGGCTATTCGGCCCGCAAGGACGAGGTCCGCCTGACGCTCACCGGCAAGATCCTCAAGGAGGGAGATAAGCTCTTTCTCCTGCTGGACGACATCAAGTCCGGGCCGCTCAAGTTCCTGCTGCTCAAAGGCAGCAGCAAGAAGGAGCAGGAGGCGAAAGCGCTCACCGAGGCATTTCAGGCCGCAGGAGAGCAGGGGGACATGACTGTGGAACTCGAAGGGCTATGGCGGCCTGCCGACAAGAGGGATAAGAGCGCGCTTCCGATGCTCACCGTCTTGAAGGTCGGTCCCGCCAGGCCAAAGGAGGGAGGCAAATAGGGAAGAGAGCGGATCCTCCAACGGAAGAGCATAAAAGTGCAGCAGATCCGCGACCGTCTGGCGGACGGCGCGGATCTGCTGCGCTGAATGGCCGAGTGAAACCCGGCGGATTTTAGCGTAAGGAGGATTCGGAATCCGATGCCTTCGCGACCTTCACGGCGGAATCTTCTGCTGGCCCCAACACATGCAGGGCGCCATCCGTGAAGAAGAGCAGGCCGTTGGACAGGGCCAGATTGCCGGGGCGCGGCACATTCTGGTACCAGACCTCTTTGCCCTCTTTCAGATCCACAGCCACCAGGCGGTTGGTGGTGGTCTTATCCCGAACGGCCCATACCGGCTCCCGCTTCCCACTGAGCAGCGTGGAGATGCAGAAGACCAGATGTTGGGGAGTAGCGACCAGGGAACTGACCACGTCATGCGGGCCGAGCGGATAGCTCCAGAGGACATTCCCCTCTTCCCGCCCCAGGGCCACGATCTTATGGTCTACCTCGCCATAGACGACGTCCTTCGTCACGACCAGGCCGCTGTTGCTCCAGTGCTGGAAAGGCTCCGTGGCATAGGGTTGATCCACCGGGACAGGCACCATCTGCGTGCCATAACCCTTGAATTCCATCGCTTCGAGTTGTCTGCCGGTGCGCGGATCGGTCACCGTTTTATCCGATTTGCCATAGACAGGCACCGGGACGGCTTTCGGCGATTGGATCTGGATGAGCTGTTGGGGATCGGGCTGGGGAGGATTGGGCGGATAGGTCCAGAGGGGCTTGCCGTTCTCCGTATCCACCGCAACCAGGCCGCTCACACCGCCCGGACCGCCGAACCCGGTATAGAGCACATGATCCCTGACCGCCGGAACGCCCAGGGAATTCTGGATGTCGCGATGCCACTTCTGTTGGGTCTGCCCGGTGATCAGCGCGATAAACCGGTTGGTCGTCTCGTCGGCGACCACCAGGCTCTCATCGGTGCAGGCCATGGGATAGCCGCCGAACCGTGCCGTCGGGCTGATATCCAGATCCATGCCGGGCAGCGGATGATGGATCCGTACCATACTCCACTCTACCGCCGGTTGCCAGTGGAAGAGCAGATCGGCAGCGGATACGGCATTAAAGGTATTGTTGACAATCAACGGTTGTCCCAGATACTCCGGGACGTTCAGTTGTCAGGGTGGGGTCCCGGCCATCGTCGGCGGAACTGGAAGGATCGCCTGCCCAAATTGGGTCTTCTGCCCTGACTGGGTCTCCATCAACGAGAGCCGGGGAAGGATTCCGTTGATGCCCATGGCCGCCATCGGAAAGTAGTAACCTTCCTGCCCGGTTGCGGCGTCGAAGGTACGGACGACAAAGCTGTCTACGGTGCAGAAGTGTGCATTCAGCGCTTTTTCTAAGGGACCGATCAAGGTTCTATCGAGTGTGGAAATCCAGTCGTAGACAAAGACTACCCCCGCATCGCTGAGGGCCGGTCCGGCAATGTCGGAGATATCGAACGCCAGCCGCTCCGCCTCCAATTGGTGTCGCCACCGAACGGCGCCGGTTTTGGCATCGGCGCAGATCAGATGGCGTCCATTTTTGTCGGAGGCGGTAAAGTAGACCAGCCCCTTACGAATGACGGCGTGGTAGAGCGGGTGATGCCCGTCCGTTCCGACCGTTTTCCAGGTCCATAGCTCTTTGAGGGGAAATTGGAGTGAATCTTTGCTCGTTGCCGAGCGGGTTGAGTCGTGCCGGAATTGAGGCCAGTCGTCTCCACGCGCGGGAGCGATCAGCGCCGGCAGAAGCGCAAGCAATGCCAGAAGTGCCGAGATACGAGGCATACGCTCCTCCCTTCAACCTGGTTTTCGATGGGGGTCGGCGTCCGAACCGTGCGTTTCCGATCCGCAAACGCACAGGGCGCTGAAATTCGAACGCATCGCTCCATAGTTTATGACTATTCGCTTCCCCGGTAAGGTTCGGCCCCATCGCACCTACGTGAAGTCTGAGATCACTTAGGCTTCACCTAAGAATTATCGCATGGGCGTATGGGCGGAAGCTTGTAGCAACGACAGGGTGGACCGGCGGTATTCGTCCGCACTCGGCAGCCGGCCATGCGCCTTGCGAAAATCGACAACATACATCTTTGCCTGCTGGAGAATACGCGCGTGCAGATGATATACCAACTGCTTCTCTCCTCGATCGTTTATCAGCCAGAAGCCGCGCTGCTTTCCATTCTCCACCTCGTTATTGTACACCTCC
>Ga0070734_10001174_pt1 | contig 40824 bp, 29 predicted proteins | sample Coa_R1_8_FD_66444 | JGI IMG/M metagenome (GOLD analysis project Ga0070734, IMG submission 66444) | Surface soil microbial communities from Centralia Pennsylvania, which are recovering from an underground coalmine fire - Coalmine... | ecosystem: Environmental > Terrestrial > Soil > Unclassified ...
GAAGACTTCGTAGAGATGCCCGTTTTCGTACCACCAATGGCGCGATTCATTGGGGCGCAGCGATTGGGTCAAAAAATCGTGTACTGCATCGGGCGTTAGACCCGGAGCGCTGGCATGTAGCGCCATAATTTTCGCGGAAGGATCGGCCAGCACGAGGAGATCGGTCCGCGCCAAATGCCAGATACTCTGCGATGCATCCTGAATTGTAGAAGCGTCGCGCGTGGTCATGAGCGCACGTACATTTGGCAGATCAGCCAATAATTCTGCGGACTCCGAAAATGCGGCTTGGCGCTGTCGCTGGAAATTCTGAAAAGTCAGGACTGAGTTTTCCAAATCGCGAAAGATTTCCTGGCGAACTTTCTGCTGCACACTATGACGCACGACCAGTAATGTCGTCGCAGTGAGACTGAAGGTCACGAGCATGACCGTCAGCAGAAATTTAGTCTGTAATCGTAGAGAAGACATCGCCATGATATCCCTTGGCATTCAATGCGCGGGGGAACGCAAAATCTCGGCTTCGAACTCTGAATCTTTCAGCTTAAGGTACAAATTTATACCCGGCGCTGTGCACCGTACGAAAATGCTCCGGATTCGCCGGATCTTTCTCCAGCTTCTGACGCAACTTGAGAATGTGATTATCCACCGTACGCGTAGAGGGGTAATTCTGATATCCCCATACTTCGTTCAGTAACTCATCCCGCGATATCACCCGTTCCGCATTCTGCGTCATGAACTTCAGCACTTTAAATTCCTGCGCGGTCAACGAAATTAATTGACCCGCCTTCCGCAGTTCCATTTTGGCGAAATCCACGTTCACATCGCTGAAACTGAAAGTCTTGCTCGGCTTCGTCCGGCCCGAACGTCGCACGGCGGAACTCACTCGCGCCATCAGTTCCCGTGGACTGAACGGCTTGGTTACGTAATCGTCAGCGCCCAGTTCCAACAACAATACTTTGTCGGAAACATCCGTCTTGGCGCTCAAAATAATGATGGGCAAATGTGGCGCAGTTTGTTTGATCTCGCGGCAAACATCTGGCCCCGCCATCCCTGGAAGACGCAAGTCCAAAACCACGGCAGCGGGTTGCATGGTGCGAAAAGATTCGAGCCCTGCTAATCCATTCGAAGCAATATCTACAACGAAGCCCTCGGATTCAAACAAACGCTTGAGGGCCTTTTGCACCCGGCTGTCGTCTTCGATCACAAGTATTCGCTGCATCGCGGCCATTGTATATTCGCTGGTAACTTGATTTGTAGTGGTTAGCATGTCCCGCTCTCCGGGCCTGCCTTTCTGGCACAGGCCAGCATCACTAACCTATACCAAATAGACGACTTGACATCATGGATCAACGAAAAGTGACAATTAATTTACATCCCCGGGACAGGCTGGAGATGAATGAATACGAATGGCAATCTTTATGAGAGAGATTTCTCAGGCTCTGCAATGGCTGCTGCGAGATCTTGAAGAAAGAGAGCAGCTTGCGCGCCATCCACAACGCGATGATCGCTTGAGAGCGTCAGAGTCATCATAGAACGGATTTCCGGTCTCCCGCTTACGGCGACGACCCGGTCAGCAATGCTGCCAACCGCAAGAATCGCGGCTTGCGGGGGCGTAATGATGGCAATAAAAGCATCCACTTGATACATACCGAGGTTGCTGATTGTAAATGTGCCGCCGGAGATATCCACGGGACGAAGCTTGCCGGAACGAGCGCGTTCAGTCAGTTCAACGCGCTGGCTGGCAATAGCCGTGAGATCTTTCGCGTCAGCGTTTGAAATTACCGCAGCCACTACGCCGCCATTCACCGCCATTGCAATGGATACATTGATATCGGTGTTTTCGCGCACGCCGTCGCCGCTCCAACTGGCGTTCATTCTGGGATGCTTTCGCAGTGTTCGTGCTACCAAACCAACAAGAAGGTCTGTGTGCGTAAGCTTCGCTCCATTCTTTTTCTCTACATTCGCGCGCAAGTTCTCACGGGCTTTTACCAATGCACTTGCGTCAACTTCGCGGACCAGAAAGAAATGTGGAACAGTTGTCCACGCTTGCGTGGTGCGCTCGGCCATGATTCGCGAAACAGCGTTGGAAGCCGACGTCGTTGCTGTTGTGGTATTAGAAGATGTCGCGTTGCCAGCATCAATAGCAGCTTGAATATCTGACGCAAGGATTTCGCCTTCGGCGCCCGTCCCGCGCACACTTCCCAGGTCTATGCCATGCTCTTTCGCGAGTCGTCGAGCTTTGGGAGAAATCTTCGCAGTTCCAGTTGAAGATGCTGAAATGGGAGTGAGATTCTTTGTTGCTGGTATCGATTTCGATTCTGGAACGGGAGCAGATGAGGAACTTTCCTTCGGCGCAACCTCTCCCGGAGCAACCAACCATGCGATGGTTTTGCCTACCGCGACTACATCCCCTTCTTTTGCAGTGATGCCGGCGAGAAAGCCTTCGCCAAGAGCTTCGACTTCGAGCACAGCTTTATCAGTCTCGACTTCAAACAGAATTTCGTTCTTGGCGACCTTGTCACCTTCTTTCTTCCGCCAACTGACGAGCTTTCCAGTTTCCTGGCCCATTTCAAGGGCGGGCATCACAATACTGATTGCCATTTTTATCTCGTTCCCACTTTTTCAGTCTTAGCACTCGATGCGATCATTTCTTTCACATGCTTACTTGGCGTTGATTCGCTCTCGCGCGTAGTGGGCAGTGGTCCTTCGACGGTGACGTAATGCGCACCTGCGACCATCAATTTATCGGCAGGAAAACGGGTGATAACTTCGTGGCCGGTTTGAGTAACGACGATTTCTTCCTCAATGCGGGCCGCGCTCCATCCGTCGGTGGAAGGCCAGAAAGTTTCCAGCGCAAACACCATGCCGGGCTTGATTTCGGTTTCATGTTCGAATGAAACCAACCGGCTGATGACCGGTTTTTCCCATATCGCCAAACCGATGCCATGGCCGTACTGCAGCGCGAACGCTGCTTCTTCGTTGGGGAAACCGAAGTCAGTAGCCTTCGGCCAAACCGCCGCGATTTCTGCGGTCGTGCGACCAGGACGAACTAATTCAATCGCGGCGTCAAGATAATCTCGACAGCGCTTGTAGGCATCTACCATCGCGTGCGTGCCGTAGCCAATGGTGAAACAGCGGTAGTAGCAAGTGCGGTAGCCCATGTAGGAATGGAGAATGTCGTAATAGACAGGGTCGCCCGGCCGCAACACACGATCAGAAAATACGTGCGGGTGAGGATTGCAGCGCTCGCCGGAAATTGCGTTCACGGCTTCGACGTATTCTGAACCAAGATCGTAGAGAACTTTGCTCACCAAGCCAACAGCTTCGTTCTCTCGCATGCCCGGCTTCATGGCTCGATAAAGTTCGTCGTAAGCAGCGTCCACCATCATCGCAGAGTGTGTTAGTAGAGAAATTTCATCCTGCGTTTTGATCAGCCTCGCTTCCGACATCAATTGCTGCCCGTCAACAACCTCAATGCCTTCTTTTTGCAACGCGAACAGAACTGGAAGTTCAATGATGTCAATGCCGACCGGCTCTTTGTGCAGACCGCGCATCTCGAGTTCAACGCGAATTTTTTTCGCAACATCTTCGGCCCGTCCCATCTCGGGAGACATTGCCCCGCGCAACATGGAAATTCCTGGGCGCGAACGTTCGCCCAGCCAGGGACAATGCAGTTGATGATGCTTGGCCGCCGAACCAAAATCCCACAAAATGGGCTCGTCATTTTGAGGAAGCAGGGTGAAGCGGTTGGCTTTGTCTTGTGCCCATGTGCCGATGTGCGTGGCGGTCAGGTAACGCACGTTATTCATGTCAAAGCAGAGCAGAGCACCCATTTCCGATTCAGCCAGCAATGATTTTGCACGCGCCAAGCGCTCGCGCCGCAGACGATCGAAATCAATCCGCTGCTCCCAATCCACCGCCATCGAGCCGTACGTTTTTATTGCCATGACACGCCTCGCATTTTTCCTTGGTTAGAGTTTAGCTATCGGCAAAGCGCTTGCGCGGCTTCGAACACTGACTTCTCCGTCGGCACCGTGAGGTCTTCGAGCGGCGGTGAAAATGGGATCGGGACATGCATTGCGCCCATTCGCATCACTGGCTTGTCCAGATCGTAGAATGCACCCTGCGCAATCACCGCCGCAATTTCTGAGGTCACGCCGTAACGACCGTAGCCTTCATCAATCACAATTGCCCGCGAAGTTTTCTTCACCGAGTCAATCAAAGTTTTCTCGTCCAAGGGCCAGGTCGTTCGCGGATCAACCACTTCCGCGCTAATTCCTGCCTCAGCCAATAGTTCTGCTGCGCCCAACGCAATCTGCACCATGCTGCTTGTGCCTATCAAGGTGATGTCGTCGCCCTCGCGCTTGATGTCCGCCACTCCGAACGGAATCGTATATTCCTCCACAGGAACTGGCCCCTTGAGTTTGTGATGCATCATCTTGTCTTCGAAAAACACGACAGGATTGTCATCACGGATTGCTGTTTTAAGAAGTCCCTTTGCGTCGTATGGCGTCGAAGGCAAAACAACTTTCAGTCCGGGGACGTGGCTGAACCAGGCATGCAGCGATTGCGAATGTTGTGCAGCGGAGCGCCGGGTTGCCCCAAGGGTCGTTCGCATGACCATCGGCACTTTCCACTTTCCGCCGGACATATAGTGAACTTTTGCCGCTTGGTTCACCATCTGGTCCATGACTAGAGTGAGAAAATCGCCAAACATAATGTCAGCAATGGGACGCATGCCGGTCATTGCAGCGCCAACGGCAACGCCAGTAAACCCGGCTTCGGAGATTGGGGTATCAATCACCCGGTTCGTGCCGAATTCTTCCACCAATCCGGAGAGCACCTTGAATGGTGTGCCAGCCTCAGCGACATCTTCACCGAAAATACAGACGGTCGAGTCGCGGCGCATCTCTTCGGCGAGCGCCTCCCGCACAGCCTGCGCCAAGGTTAATTCCCGGGTTGCAATCATTTCAGGCATACACGTCCTGATCTACTTCTTCTGCGCCGGGATACGGCGCGTTCACGGCAAATTCAACCGCAGATTTCATTTGAGTTGCTACTTCCGTCTGGATCTTCTCCAAACTAGTCTGCTCGGCGATCTTTTCTGATATCAAATGCTCCGTGAATATCTTGATGGGATCGCGATCCGACTTCCAATGTTGCTCTTCGCTCTTCGCGCGATAGTAGTCGCGATTGATATCGCCTACGTGATGGCCAGTGTAGCGATACGTATCGCATAAAAGAAAAGCGGGGCCATCGCCTCTGCGCGCACGCTCAATCAATTCATTTGCAGTCGAGTACACAGCCCGCACATCCTGACCGTCCACTCTTTCGGCCCGCACTCCAAACGCGGTGGCGCGCTGCAAAATATCTCCAGCGGTCGTTTCTGAAAAATGTGTGTATTCGGTATAGAGATTGTTCTCGCAAACGTAAATTACCGGCAACTTCCAAAGCTGCGCCAGATTCATCTCTTCATAGACAACGCCCTGTCCCAACGCACCCTCACCGAAAAAGCAAACGGCCACACGACCGTTTCCGAGATGTTTGGATGAGAAGGCCGCACCGGTTGCGATTCCAACGCTGCCCGCGACAATGGCATTGGCTCCGAGATTGCCGGTATCGGGATCGGCAATATGCATGGATCCGCCTTTACCTTTGCAGTATCCAGCCCGCTTTCCTAGCAGTTCGGCAAACATACGGTCGGGCGCGGCGCCTTTGGCAAGACAATGTCCATGTCCGCGATGGGTACTCGTGATGTAATCGTCAGAACGTAACGCTTCACAAATTCCCACCGCAACCGCTTCTTCGCCAATATATAAATGCGCCAGCCCGGGCATAAGAGCGCGCGTGTAAAGCTCGTTCACCTGCTCTTCAAAAAGGCGGATGCTCACCATTTGGCGATACATCCGCAGCAATTTCTCTTTGCCGATGGCAGTTGTCATTTTGGAATTCCGGACATGCGTGCGAGCACATCAAAAACAACGGCAAAATCCTGTTTTTCCCAACCCATGCCACGAGCTGCGGTAAGAAATTCATTGGTGACTGCCGTCGTCGGAAGCGGGACATCGAGTTGTCGTCCCAATTCCATCGCGAGCAACATATCTTTCTGCATCATGTTGCAATCGAACCAGGCTTCCTCCGGTTGCTGAAGCACAAACGGCCCACGATACTGAATCATTGGCGATGCTACTGCACTGTGGATGAGCACATCCACCGCAGTTTCGCGCTTGATGCCGCTCTTCTCTGCCAGCAGCACACCCTCCGAAAACGCCAGCATCTGCACAGCTAGACTCAAATTCACCGCGATCTTCATGGAAAGCGCCAGCCCGTTATCTCCAACGTGCGTGACTTTCGGGCCGATGTCGAGCAGGAGCGGTTTGACCTTCTCGAACGTTTCCACTCGCCCACCGACCATTACCGACAACTTGCCTTCCTGCAAAGTGATGACGCTTCCGGAAACCGGAGCATCTACCATGTCTGCGCCTTTTTCGCGTACCTTCGCTGCGATCGCACGACTGAATGTCGGGCTGACTGTGCTGATATCCACAAAGATTTTGCCCGGCCCCATCACTGACAGCAGACCATCCGCTCCCTCAGCAATTGCACCCAGCGCAGCTGAGTTGGTGACCATGGCGAATGTCACATCCGCGGCTGCTGCCACTTCGCGCGGCGTGTCCGCCCATTTCATCCCTTTATTAATCAGCCATTGCGCCTTCGATTTGGTGCGGTTATACCCGGTAACCGAATGCCCTTTGTCGAGCAGGCGGCTCACCATCTGACTGCCCATCACGCCTAGACCGATAAAACCCAGCTTTGCCATTCGTCCTCTGTCTAGAAAATCTATTCGTTCGCCTTGAGATGCGTGTCGCCCATCTTCAATGCGACTTTCGAATCCTGACTTACCTGCTGAAGGTGCGCGCGCATCGCTTCGCGCGCCTTCGCTGCATCTCGCCGTTCAATGGCCTCAAGAATTTTTTTGTGGTGAATTTGTCCTCGCGCGGGGCCGCCTTCGACATTGAAAATGCGCATGCGCTGCTCGCGCAAAACACCCACGATGGAATCGATCAACGACAAAATGATTGCATTGTCGGCGGCTTCAGCAAGCAAAAGGTGAAAATCCAGATCGGCTTCAATAAAAGCTTCCGGATCGTTGCGGTGCCTATCCATGACGGCGTAAGCTTCGCGCAGCATGTCAATTTGCGAATCTTCGATGCGTGTCGCAGCTAGGGCGGCGATTTCTGGTTCCAGCATGGCGCGAACTTCCGCGAGTTGCATGGAGCCGTCAGGCTGGCCAATTTTGATCATGCGATCAAGAGACTGCCGAATGGACTGCGCGGTACCATCAGTGATGAATGTCCCGCGGCCCGAAAAAGCTTCGACCAATCCTTTCTCGCGTAGCGCCTTTACTGCCTCCCGCACGGCCGTGCGGCTGACTCCGAACTGTTGTGCCAGTTCCCGCTCTGCCGGCAACTGATCGCCGGGCTTAAGCGTTCCTTTCATGATGGAGTCTTCAATTTGTTGGACGATTTGTTCGTAAAGGCGGGAAGTTTGGATGGCAGTGTAGCCCGCAAAAGAGGGCGGCTTCGGCATAGTGCGGCTACTATACCACGCAGCATTTGCGGCCTTCCGACGATGCGGTTTGCTTTCCATGCTCATTGAATACTGACGGTTTTAATGTTCGTAAACTCGCGAATCCCGAATGGCCCCAGTTCCCTGCCGTGTCCGGATTGTTTGACACCGCCAAATGGAATCCGCGGATCGGAAGCGACCATGCGATTCACGAAAACCATGCCCGACTCAAGCTCGTTGATAAATTTTTCCTGTTCGCTCACATCATTTGTCCAGACACTGGCGCCCAAACCGAAGCGCGTGTCATTAGCAATTCGAATCGCCTCGTCCGCATCCTTCACGCGAAACACGCAGGCGACCGGGCCAAATAACTCTTCGTGATAAGCGGGAGCACTCTTGGGAATGTCAGTCAACACGGTCGGCGGATAAAAATTCCCCGGCCCGTCGAGTGGCGTTCCTCCGGTTAACACCCGCGCGCCAGCATCCACAGAGCTTTGCACGTCACGTTGCAAGTCTTTTACGGCGTCAGCCGTCGCCAGTGGTCCCAATTCAGTCGTTGGGTCAAATGGATCCCCAACTTTCAACGATTTCATTTTGCTTACAAAGCGTCGCTCGAACTCATCGGCGATGGCCTCCGCGACAATGAAACGCTTGGCCGCGATGCAAGACTGCCCGTTATTGGAGATGCGGGCTTTCACCCCGATGGCAACAGCTTCATCGAGGTTGGCGCTGGGCATGACAATAAAAGGATCGCTGCCGCCTAGTTCCAACACCATCTTCTTAATGTTTTTGGCTGCAGATGTGCCGACCTGAATTCCCGCTCCTTCACTTCCAGTTAAAGTTGCGGCAACAATCCGAGGATCCTTAAGAAGTCCATCCACCTTGTCAGAGCCAATCAACAAAGTCTGGAACACTCCTTCTTCGAAACCGGCTCGAAGAAATACATCTTCCAGTTTCAACGCACATTGAGGAACATTCGATGCATGCTTCAACAAGCCGACATTGCCTGCCATCAGCGCCGGTGCAATGAAGCGAACCGCTTGCCAGAATGGATAGTTCCAGGGCATCACCGCCAGGATCGGCCCAATCGGTTGATAGCGAACGTAACTCTTACTGGCTGTGGTTTCGACAATTTCATCCGCAAGGAATCTTTCGGCATTTTCAGCGTAATAACGGCAAGCCGAGGCGCACTTCACCGCTTCATCGACAGCAGATTGGTAGGTTTTGCCCATCTCCGTGGTCATCAGCCGCGCTAGTGATTCTTTTTCGCCTTCGAGAATTTGCGCAGCATTGACCATCCGCTTGGCACGCTCTGTAAATGAAAGCTTCCTGTGACGCGCATAGGCCGTCATCGCGCGTTGGAGTTTGTTTTCAATTTGTTGATCGGACAACGGCGTAAAGCTCTTAAGAAGCTCACCGGTCGCGGGGTTTGTTGTTGCAATCGCCATAATTCCAAGCCGCATACTTCACTACACTCGGATCCATCGGTAAAGTGGTCATACACCTATACCAATATCAAAACTGGATGTCAAGTTAAGTCCTTATTTATTATCGTAAAAATTATTTTCTTGACATTCGATTATGAATGGAGGTATAGCTGTCAGACCATATAATCCTTGCTGCGTATTTTCGTCTCTGGCATGCCTGATTCGCGATACGCAACAAGTGATTTCATCGGACTGGGTGAGGCTCACGCTTTCGCCCGCCGCGGTGAACATTTCGGGGCCGGGCCCGGGAGCCCGGCCCCGAAAATGTGACTCCTGAATTTATCTCGTTATTAAGGAGCTGTACGCGTGGAGCGACGATTCCGCATCTTGCTTGCCGCCTTTATCTGCCTAAATATCACTCTCGGTACAGCCTTTGGGCAAGAACGAACTCTCGACGAAATCAAGGTCGAAGCCGTTCACCGCGCCGAAAACGGCATGTACCCCCTTATCGGGTTGGATCCTGCCGATGTAAAAGAGGCATTTCAAAACATCCATACCACCGATAAAGACGAGTGGGCCACGGCCTTTATGGGTGTCGCGGATCGTTATATGGCCGAAGGCAAAGCGCTAGAAAAAACTGATCCGGTCAAGGCCAATGCGGACTTTATTCGCGCTTGGCGAATTTACTCTTTTGGCCGCTGGCCGATTCCGGTCTCGCCCAAGAAGCAGGAGTCGTATCACAAGGCGATTGAAGCTTTTCTCGCACACGCCCATTTCTGGGACCCACCCCTGGAAGTTGTTCACATACCTTTTGAAGGTAAAGAGATCATCGGGTATGTTCGCCTTCCGAAAGATGCAAAAGGCCCGGTTCCAATGGTGATTGCCGTCAATGGTTTGGACAGCCGTAAAGAAGATTTGACGGAAAGCTTCTCTGCAATTCTTCCCTTCGGAGTTGGTTTTATAGCGGTGGACGGTCCGGGCACCGGGCAGGCGCCGATTAAAGCGAGTGAAACCGCAGAGCGCATGTTGTCGCGGGTGATTGATTATCTGCAAACACGCCCTGAAGTAGATAAGAGCCGCATTGCATTCCATGGGGTGAGCTGGGGAGCGTACTGGGCCACCAAAATGGCGGTCGTGGAACGTGCGCGTTTGCGCGGCACCAGCGCGCAATCTCCCCCCATTGATACCTTTTTTCAGGAAGACTTCTTACGCCATTCGCTTTTAGGAAACCGCGAATATCTCTTCGACCAGGTTCCAGCATTGATGTCTATTTGCGAAGGCGTTAGCAACGTGGATGAGTTGGCCAAGTTTTTGCCCAAAATGTCATTGGTGAAACAAGGCATCCTCGGAAAACCAATGGCGCCGATGCTTGTGATAGCAGGCGTAAAAGATACGCAAGTTCCGATTTCCGACATTTATCTGCTTCTGAATAACGGCGATACCCCCAAAGACGCCTGGATCAATCCTCAGGGGGGCCACTTGGGGAGGCAAGTAAAGGTTTGGCCGGACCCGCTCATCTTTAAGCAGGTCATTATTCCTTGGATACTGAAGACTCTCGACGTATCCAGCCAGACTGCGCATTGAACTGAATCATGGCTAAATCATGACGCCATCCCTCCCTATGACGCCACCCACGGTGAGCGCAACGCACCGCAAGCGCAAACCTTTCTATTCCACATTGTGGGTCCAAGTCCTGTTCGCCATGGTGCTGGCAGTAATTTTCGGTTACATCAGTCCTACGCACGCGATCGCGATGAAACCGCTGGGCGATGCTTTCATCCGCCTTATTACCATGATCATCACGCTGGTGATTTTCTGCACAGTCGTCTCAGGAATTGCCGGCATGCAGGACATGAAAAAAGTCGGGCGCGTCGGCGGGAAAGCGTTGCTCTACTTTGAAATTGTTTCCACCATTGCACTTGGTATGGGATTCGTTGCGGGGAACCTTTTCCACCCCGGCAGCGGATTCAATGTGGATGCAAACACTCTCGACTCAAAAGCAGTTGCCGAATACTCCGGACAGGCCAAGGCGCAAAGTATTACGGATTTCCTGATGCATCTCATCCCATCCACGGTTGTGGATGCGTTTGCCAAAGGCGACATCCTGCAAGTTGTTTTGGTTGCAATCCTGTTTGGCTTCGCGCTTTCGGCCGCAGGGCGAGCATGCCAGCCCATTGTTACGTTTGTTGATGGCCTGACCCAGGCGCTCTTCTCCCTGGTAAATATCCTGATGAAGTTTGCTCCGATCGGCGCATTCGGCGCCATGGCGTTTACGATTGGAAAATATGGCTTGTCCTCACTCGGTCCGCTCGCGCGATTGATCGCCACTTTTTACGGTACTTGCGCTCTTTTCGTCATTGTTGTGTTGGGAGCGATTTCGTGGGCAGCGGGATTCAACATCTTCAAGTTCTTGATGTACATAAAAGAAGAGATTCTTTTGGTGCTAGCGACCAGTTCCTCCGAGACCGCGTTGCCTACACTCATGGAAAAGCTGGAGAAATTAGGTTGCTCCAAATCACTGGTGGGATTGGTAGTGCCCACCGGCTATACATTTAACACCGACGGCAGCAGTCTTTATATGACACTGGCGGCTCTATTTGTGGCGCAAGCGACCAACACACACCTCTCCATTTTGGAGCAGTTCACAATCTTCTCGGTGGCAGTTCTGACGTCAAAAGGTGCAAGTGGCGTGCAAGGAGCAGCGTTTATCGCGCTGGTCGGTACATTGTCAGTCATTCCAGCCATTCCGGTTGCGGGGATGGCGCTGATTCTGGGAATTGACCGGTTTATGAGTATGTTTCGAGCTTTGATCAACATGATCGGCAATGGTGTGGCCACTGTGGTTGTGGCTCGCTGGGAAAATGAACTGGATCATTCCGCACTATCGGCTGCGCTTCGTGGGTAGCCAGCTTGCGACTAGTAGCAAAGACGCGAATTGAGTAAAAGAGTGGTCAGGGCCATGAGTCAAATTCAGATCAAGATGCGCCGGGAAGTACGCTCATCACCGTCAAGTTTGATGATGAGGCGCGAAAGCACGATTCGGAGGTAGTCATGCAATCAGTGATGAAGTCCACACTTCTGTTGAGTTTCACGATTGTCGCGTTTTTTCTTTGTGTCCCGGCTTTCTCCCAAATCAATGCCGGGCGTATTTTGGGCAGTGTGACCGATCAGACTTCGGCGGTTGTAGCCGGAGCCACGGTCATCATCACAGATGTGCAGCGTGGCACATCGCGCACTTTGACTACGGACACTTCGGGAGATTACGTTGCCCCCGATCTGCAACCGGGCGAATACAAAATTCGCGCCGAAGCGAAGGGATTTAAAAGCGTTGAGCGCGTCAACGTCGGCGTAGAAGTTGCGCAAGACGTGCGCATTGATCTCGTACTTCCTCCGGGGCAGGCGACCGATGTCGTTGTGGTCTCCGAGGAAGTGCCGCTTATCAACAGCACTTCATCCACTTTGGGCGGCACGCTCAGCAATAAGGAAATCAACGATCTTCCGCTGAATGGCCGCAACTATGAGAATCTTCTTCAACTGCGTCCCGGCGTCATGCGATACCCCGGTGGCGGATTCTCCACCACAAGCACGAACGGATTGCGCGCCGAAGACAATGCTTACATTATTGAAGGCTTGTTCAACAGCGAACCGTTCTCTGGGCAGGGCATTATTAACGGCGCAGGAATCGCCGGCGACTCGGCAACGATTTTACCCATTGACGCCATTCAGGAATTTAACGTGCAGGAAAATCCACCTGCACAATTTGGCTGGAAGCCGGGAGCGATCGTCAACGTCGGCTTGAAGTCAGGCACCAATCATATCCATGGCTCTGCTTTCGCGTTTGGCCGCGATGGCGCGATGGACGCCCGCAATTACTTCAACTGCGCGAGCAATCCGTGCGCATATGGGCAGTCGCCTGCGCCCAAGAATCCGCGGACTCTGGAGCAATTTGGTGGATCGTTGGGCGGAGCAATCATCAAAGATAAGCTTTTTTACTTTGGCGCTTATGAAGGGCAGCGTTATGACGTCGGCAATTCGTATGGTGGCGTCACCAGCCCGTCTATGGTGCCGATTCCCGCTCCTGCAACTCCAAACTGTACATCTCCAACCGTCAACGGTGATTGCGGCGGCAGCATCCCGAATGCCATTGCCGATCTTGTGGCTAACGGCATTCCGATTAGTCATGTCAGTGAAATGATCTCGGGATGCAACGTGTCTGGAATCAACGTTACCTGCAATGGCACTGGATTTCCTACCAACAACAACCCCACGATCAATATTGTGAATGGATTTCCGAACGATGTCGGCGTTGACAATGTGGTTGGTAAAGTGGACTACAACTGGAACCAGCACAACACGTTCAGCGGGTTCTATTTCTTTGGCAATAACTCTGGAACGGTGGAAGACTTTCCAGAGCTTCAGTCCAAGTGGCGGTCACAAATTCACACCCGTGCTCAGGTCTTTGGCGGAAGTTGGGTTTGGACTCCGAATGCGCAATGGGTGAACGAGGCCCGTTATGGCTACAACCGCCTCTACCAACCTACGCTCCCCGGAGATTTGAACACTCCGGCATCTGCATACGGCTTGGATACCGGAGTCAGTGGGCCTTTCACGGGCGGCTTGCCGCGCATTGGTTTCGCGGGAGCTTTCATCCCCGGACTGGGCGCATTCAAGTGGCCGAAATTCCAGGGACCAGACACCATCAACCAATTTATTGACCAGGTTTCTTATACGGCCGGTAAGCATGCATTCAAGTTTGGCGGTGAACTGCATCGCAATGACGTACAAGGCGGCGCTTTCGGCAACGCGCGCGGAAGTATCACTTTTCTCGGCGGCGTAGCCCTTCCCAACTCCACGGCGCTGGAAGATTTTTTTGCCGGCGATCCGTTTAAAGCGTCCGTGTTGGTCGGTGATCCAAGGCGGGATTTGCATAACTGGGCCTATGCTCTTTTCTTACAGGACGACTGGCGGGCCACAAAAACTCTGACCGTCAACTTTGGCGTCCGGTATGAATACAATACGGTCGTAAAAGAAGCCCACAATCTGTTGGGGAATTTCGACCCCAACTCCGCAACTGGCTTGATTCAGGTTGGGCAGAGCGGCGTGAGCGGCCCTTACAATCCCGACCACACAAACTTTGGCCCGCGCTTCGGTTTTGCTTGGGACATCAATGGCAAAGGAACGACCGTTCTGCGGGGGGGCGGCGGTTTGATGTATGAAACGGTAAACTGGGAATCGTTCCTCGCTTTCAACAACAGCTTTGGTTTGACGAACGTTCCAACGGGAGCCACGATTGATGCGGCTGGCGACACCGCCGGCGGCACAATTCAGGGCGGAAACCTGGCAATTCCACCTATCCTTCCGCAGTGGGATAGCAGCACACCGCTATATGGCAACCTGACTTCCGCAAAGATCAACTGCGATCCGGTCAATGCCAATCCATGCCCCATTATGAGCGTGGTTCGTAACCTATCGACTCCTTATGTCTGGAATTGGACACTCAACGTTCAGCATTCGTTTACTCCGAACGTAACGTTGGAAGTGGGCTACGTCGGGAACAAGGGTTCGGATCTCGTCGGCATTCGAGATGCCAACCAGGAAGCGCCAGGAACAGATTCTCAAGCTACGCGCCCTTACAACGCGAAGTTCCCGTACCTCAGCAACATTTTCCAGATGGGCAACTTCTATCGTTCTAACTATAACGGCCTGCAAGCCACGCTCAACGCACGCAACTATCACGGCCTAAACATGGTCATGGGGTACACGTATGCACACGCTCTTGACGATGTCGGTGCTAACTGGGATTTCGGCGCTGGATACGGCCTGCCGCAGGACTCAAACAACCTAGCCAAGGAATATGCGAGCAGCGACTTCGATATTCGCCATCGCTTAACACTGTCTCTGACTTATGCCATTCCAGGTAAAAAAGGCTATGCGCAAATGCTCGAAGGCTGGGAGATCAACAGCATCGCAACCCTTGAAAGTTCGCAACCTTGGGGACCGATTGATTTGACGACGGACCTCGTTGGTCTCGGCGGCTTGCCAGTAAGCCCGCCGCAGGCAACCCCACAGCGCTGGAATTTCTCTGGCAATCCTTCTGACTTCAAATCAGGACCACAACCACTTCCCTATTTTGCAGGCGCCAGCAACGCTGCTTGCGCAGCTCAAGCAAACACACCTGCTTTGCTTGCCTCACTGACGACATGGGGCTGCTATGCCAAAGGCAATTCGGTACTGACCCCTCCCGCTGAAGGACAGTTCGGAACGATGGGACGCAATCTGTTCCCGGATTCCGGATTCCGCAACCTCGACTTTTCGATTGCGAAAAACTGGCACCTCGGAGAAGTGGTCCATGCGCAATTCCGGGCTGAGTTCTTCAATATTCTCAACCACCCGAATTTTGCCAACCCTTATGGCGGACAAAACGGATATGGACAGAATGACCCCGGCGCTCCAAGCTCATTTGGTTGCGGATGCGCTACTCCTGACGTAGCAGCCGCAAACCCTGTGATTGGTTCCGGCGGCAGCCGTGCAGTTCAACTCGGACTTAAGTTCTTGTTCTAAATTACTGTATGCAGGGAAAGACGGGATGAAAACATCCCGTCTTTTTTATCGGGAGAATTATTTCTCTGCGTCAAGCGCGAGATTGAGTTCTAGTACACGCACCCCCGGTTCGCCTAGCAAACCCAGCCATCTGCCGCGTGTGTGCGCTGCAATTAATTGCTTCAGCTTGTCTTCGGACATCCTGCGTTCGCGTGCAACTCGTGGAATTTGAAATTCAGCGGCAGCCGGAGAAATCTCAGGATCAAGCCCGGAGCCTGAAGCAGTCACCAAATCCACCGGCACAGGCGTGTTCGGATTTTCTGCCTGCAAACGGGATGTGTCGCCATTCACCCGGTCAATCAGTTTTTGATTCGTGGGTCCAAAATTAGAACCGCCGGAAGCGGTTGCATCATATCCATCGCCCGCGGCGGATGGGCGCGAATGGAAATATCCTGGCCCGGTAAATACCTGGCCAATAAGTCGCGAGCCCACTAGATGGCCATCTTTGGGGATCAACTGGCCGTTGGCTTGATCCCGAAAAAATATCTGCGACAGCGCAGTTACCGCCAGGGGATAGAGAATTCCGAGCAGCACCGTCGTCGCTATCGTCATTAAAAAAGCGGTCATTAACTGTTTCTTCATCTTAGTAAGCGCTATACCAATTTAATTTTTGTGATGAACAGATCGATCAACTTGATTCCAATGAATGGCACTACCAAGCCACCGAGCCCATAAATAAGAAGATTGCGGCGCAAAAGCGATTCCGCACTCAACGCCCGGTAAGAGACGCCACGCAAAGCAAGTGGGATCAACGCGACGATAATCAGGGCATTAAAGATCACGGCAGAAAGGACTGCCGATTGAGCATTTCGCAAGTGCATGATGTTGAGCGCATTCAACACCGGGAAAGTTCCTGCAAACATGGCCGGGATGATTGCGAAGTATTTCGCAACGTCGTTAGAAATCGAAAATGTGGTAAGCGCACCGCGCGTCATGAGCAATTGTTTGCCGATCGCTACAATTTCAATGAGCTTGGTGGGATTGGAATCGAGGTCCACCATGTTGCCGGCTTCCTTCGCGGCCTGTGTGCCCGTGTTCATGGCAACTCCAACATCAGCCTGCGCCAGTGCGGGTGCATCGTTGGTGCCATCGCCGGTCATTGCCACCAGCTTGCCCTGACTCTGTTCGCGCCGGATTAAATCCATTTTGTCTTTTGGAGTAGCTTCCGCAAGAAAGTCGTCAACGCCGGCTTCGTGGGCAATCGCAGCTGCGGTCAATGGATTATCGCCAGTAATCATAACGGTCTTAATGCCCATGGCGCGCAGATGGTCGAAGCGTTCCCTCATTCCCCCCTTTACGATGTCTTTCAGGTAAACCACCCCCAGCACTCGCCGGTTTTCAACAACAATTAACGGCGTGCCTCCGGAGCGAGAAATATTCTCGACAACATTTACAACTTCGCGGGGCATGCTGGTTCCATGCTGATTTAGATACTTTGAAATTGAATCCACGGCGCCTTTGCGAATTTCCCGGCCATCAAGATTTACGCCAGACATGCGGGTTTGAGCGCTGAACGGAACGAATTCAGCTTCGTGAGAGGCAAGTTCCCGGCCTCGCAACCCATATTTATTCTTCGCTAGGACAACAATGGATCTTCCCTCCGGAGTTTCATCCGCCAACGAGGAAAGCTGGGCGGCATCCGCCATCTGCGCGGCAGGAATGCCCGGCGCGGGAATAAATTCTGCGGCCTGGCGATTCCCCAGAGTGATAGTTCCGGTTTTATCCAGCAGCAAGGTATTCACGTCGCCTGCGGCTTCGACCGCTCGCCCCGACATGGCAAGCACGTTATGTTGCACGAGTCTGTCCATGCCGGCGATGCCAATCGCCGAGAGCAATCCGCCTATCGTTGTGGGAATCAAGCAGACCAACAGCGAAACTAAAACAAAGACAGTTTGCGGGGACCCAGAATAGATCGCGAAGGGCTGTAGCGTTACAACGGCCAGTAAAAAGATAATCGTCAGCCCGGCGAGCAGGATATTCAACGCGATTTCGTTTGGGGTCTTCTGCCGTTCTGCGCCTTCTACCAATGCGATCATTCTGTCGAGAAATGTTTCCCCGGGATTCGACGAAATTCGCACCTTGATCTGATCCGACAAAACCCGCGTGCCCCCTGTCACGGCCGATCTATCGCCGCCTGCTTCGCGAATTACCGGCGCGGATTCCCCCGTAATCGCCGACTCATCGACACTCGCAACTCCTTCAATGACTTCGCCATCGCCCGGAATAAATTCGCAGGCGGAAACCAGAACGATGTCTCCCAACCGCAAAACTGAACTGGGAATGTCTTGTATGCCGCCTTTTTCCAGTAGTTTGTGAGCAACTGTCTCTGACTTGGTTTTACGAAGTGTTTCCGCCTGCGCTTTGCCTCTGCCCTCTGCCATCGCCTCTGCAAAGTTTGCAAAGATGACCGTAAACCAAAGCCACAGCGTAATTTGTAAATTAAAAGAAAAGGTAGTTTTGTCCTGCAACAGCAGCAAGGTCGTGAGTATGCTGCCCACTTCGACCACGAACATGACAGGGTTCCGCATCATGGTGCGCGGACTTAGCTTTATCAACGAGTCCACTAGAGCGCGGCGGACAATCTTGCCGTTCCACATACTCTGCGAAGATGATTTCTTTGTCTGTGTCATCGTCTTCCTAAAATGCTTTTCCGGCATTCATCAGTAAGTGTTCAAGAATGGGCCCGAGACTGAGCGCCGGGAAAAAAGTCAATGCGCCGACGATCACGATCACCGACACCAGCAGAAGCGTAAAAAGAGGAGTCGTAACCGGAAATGTGCCCAGTGACGGCGGAATTGCTTTCTTCTGCGCAAGATTTCCCGCAATTGCCAGCATAGGGACAATCACCAGAAACCGGCCAAAAATCATGGAGATACCAAGTGAGACGTTATACCAATGGGTGTTCGCGCTGAGGCCTGCAAAAGCCGAGCCATTGTTACCGACCGTAGAAGTGTAGGCATAGAGAATTTCGGTCAAACCATGCGGGCCGGAATTTGAAGTCGCCGATGTCCCGAACGATGGCGCGGCCGATGAGATTGCTGTAAATACCAACACCGTAAGCGGAAAAATCAATACTGACAGCATCGCCATTTTTACGTCATAGGCTTCGATTTTCTTACCCAGATACTCTGGCGTACGTCCAACCATAAGCCCGGCAATAAAGACAGTCAGAACGACAAAGATAAGCATTCCGTAAAGGCCGGAACCAACCCCACCAAACACAACTTCGCCGAGCATGATGTTCACCAACGGCACCATGCCTCCGAGAGGCATGAAGGAATCGTGCACCCCGTTTATGGCTCCGCAGCTTGCGTCAGTTGTTACCGTGGCAAACAGGGCTGAGTCCGCAATGCCGAAGCGAACTTCCTTTCCTTCCATGTTTCCACCGGATTGCATCAGGGTGGCGTGTTGATCTACCCCATGCAATAAAGGATTTGCCTGAGACTCCGCCCAATATGCAACTGTCACTCCAGCGAGGAAAAGAATCGCCATGGCGGACCAAACTGCCCAGCCGTGCAGCTTTGCTCCGGTCATTATTCCCAGCGTGTAAGTAAGCCCGGCGGGGATGGCGAAAATCGCAAGCATCTGAAGAAAATTCGAAAAGGGCGTGGGATTTTCAAAAGGATGCGCACTGTTAGCGTTGAAAAATCCGCCTCCGTTGGTACCGAGCATCTTTATGGCTTCCTGCGAAGCCACCGGCCCTTGCGCAATCACTTGCTCACTAACTGTTTGTGTTACTGCTTTGCCGTCCGCTCCGGTTTTTTGGATATGCTGGGGCTCCAGCAATTTCACTGTGTCGTATGCCCGAAAATTCTGCACGACGCCCTGCGATACCAGTGCCAATGCAAAAATGAAACACATGGGCAGAAGAATCCAAAGGGTGGCGCGAGTCATATCCACCCAGAAATTGCCGATGGTTTCTTTTTCACGACGCACAACGCCGCGTATGAAAGCGATGGCCAGCGCAATCCCGACGGCCGCGGACATAAAGTTGTGATATGCCAGCCCCGCCATCTGCGTGAAATAGCTCATGGTTGTTTCGGGCGTATAGGACTGCCAATTGGTGTTGGTGCTGAATGACGCCGCAGTGTTGAATGCCAGATCGGGCGCAACCCCCGCTAGTTTTTGAGGATTAAATGGAAGTAGCCCTTGTCCCCGTTGGATCAGATACAACACCAGCATGGAAACGAGACTGAAAATCAGCATGCTGATGCAGTATTCGCCCCATTTCATTTCTTCCGATTCGTTTACGCCCGTCAACTTATAGAGAATCCGTTCCACCGGCCGCAAAACGGGATCGAGAAATGTTTTTTCTCGATCAAACACCCGCGCCATGAATATGCCCAGCGGCTTGGTGATCAGAAAAATCACGCCCAGAAAAACGATAATCTGAATCCACCCATTCATGGTCATGCTCAGAACCTCTCAGGCCGCAAAAGCGCATAGCCCAAATAAATCAGCAAGAAGATACACACCACCAGCAAAGCGATCGTTTTCATTTCCATAAATCCTTTACCGTAGGCGCTCACATGCATACACATAAGCAAGAGTGAACGTGAAGAGCACGATTGTCAGCGCGATAAAAATCAGGTCTTGCATACGCGTTCCTTTCGTCAGAATTAGAACTTCACCAGAATTGCCATCGTCCCGCGGTCTTCCGTGTGGCGAAGATCCGGGGACCACCCCGGAACTTCAGATCCTGGAGCTCCTGTGTTTCCTCCCGGAGGAGTAACTCCGCCTGGGCCACTGAAGTAAGGCACATTGGCGTGGCGATGATTAAATTCCCACCGGAAAGTGATGTACTGGCTGGGCATGTAGTCGTAGGTTGCCGACATGTCCCAGGCCTTGTAGGGATCACCGGGGTTTTCAGTGAAGTACGGTGTTCCCGATGTAGCCGTCGCGCCATTGATAGGCGGCAGCAGTACGAGGTATCGGCCTGGATTGTTGATTTTGCCGCCCCCAAGCGTGAAACCCTCACGGTCTTTGTTAAACCACCAACGGTTGTAGATCATGTAACCCAGAAAGCTTTGTTTGTACGAAGTGATTTGTTTGGCGGCGTTTTTCTGGTTCGTGGTGCAATTCACGCCACCGCCACTTTCGCAGCCGGCATCACCGGTGAGGCTGAACGCCATTTTGTCAAGAAACTTTTCGGGGTGGTCATAATACTTCACTTCGAGGCTGTTGTCGGTGTGATAGCGCGTGCGCGATGGAAGACCCAAAGCGTCGGAGCCCGCACCATAATTGTTTGTCAGCATCGAGACGCGACCATTCGGCCGATAGAGAACCTGCCCGCCAAAACCTAAACGGCCGTTATAACGGCCATAGGATTGCCATCCATTGATAATCCACGGCTCAATCTTCAACTTCTTGGTGGGGAAGGTTTGAATTCGCAAGCCAGTGAAGAACCACGGCGTGTTCGAAGACACGTAGGAAGGCTGATACGCCCAGTTGTCAAAGTTGTAGAAACTGAAGAGACCAATGTAGGACAAGAAAATGCCTGCATCTACGTTAACGCCGTGCATCGCATCCCAGTGATAGCCGCCATAAGCTTCAGTCACGTAACGATAGGCATCCGCTAAATCCCATTGGCCACGGGAATAGCTGGCATCGTTGCGAGGCGTGGCCGTCGAATAGAGCCCGATCTGGCTCATCACGCGAGCGCGTACGTTGTCGTAGTGAAAATCTCCACCGATGCCTAAATGCGTCAAGCTGACTTCGTTCGAACGAAATACTTCGCTCGAACCGACAATCGTGTCATCCTGGGGATGATTGAAGTCGTAGTGGTAGGCAACATCAGCACGAATCTCCGGCGTAAAGAACTTGGAGTCAAAGGCCGGCGTAATTGTGCGAGGATTTCCGTTGAGCCACGTCCAGTCCGCAAAAGCGAAGGGCTCTTCCTTGGCTCGCTTGCCGCCTGTATCCGTACTCGTTTCAGTGACGGCAACATCGGCAGTGGAGCTTGACGAGTTTTCAACCATCTTGGCCGGGGGAACCGCAGAAGGGGTAGCTGCCTTCGCCGTCTGCACGACTGTTTTTGGCGGCGGTGCAGCCTCATATTGCCTGAGTTGCAACTCCAATTGTTCGATGCGTTTTTTCATCGCATCCAACTCTTGCAGTACCGCTTGGTTTGCGTTACCGGCCTGGGGATTTGCTGTCGTCCGGCCGTCTGTAGCGTCGCTAGCTTGTTGAGCGTGAATCGGAATCCAACAGAAAACAAGAATTACAAATAAAATCCCACGAGAATTGCTCCGCAGCTCGAACCTTGGTTTGAAAACACTACGATTTAGCACAATGAGTTCTCCTCATATCTGACGATGAAATAGAGTCCCAATCCTTCATTAGCGCAACCTTCGATTAAAAATCTTTGAGCGTAAAAGTGGGGTTAATAGTTCATAAGGAATTCGTAAAGACAAAATGGCAGGTGTTGAGGGGTAGGAACTCTTTATTCGCTGATGACGAATGGCATACTATTGCCCCGGTTCGAAGCGGTATCCGACCCATGGCTCTGTAACTATATAACGAGGTGAGAGGGAGTCTGGCTCCAGTTTCTTGCGTAGCTGGCCTACAAACACACGAAGATATTCAACTTGCTCGGTGCTTTGCCCACCCCAAATTGCAGCGAGCAAGGCGCGATGGGTGACAACTTTCCCGGCATGACGCGCGAGATATACAAGCAAATCAAATTCCTTCGGAGTGAGATGCACTTCACGTTGATTCACGCACACTTTGTGTGCGGACAGATCTATACGGAAATCTCCAATCTCAATCAAAGTCGGCTGACCATCGCCAGCCGCGGGAACGCGCCGCAAGTTAGCCCGGACACGGGCCAGCAATTCTTCGATTCCGAATGGCTTGGTGATGTAATCATCCGCTCCGGCATCGAGCGCTTCTACTTTTGTGCGCTCTTGTCCTCTCACCGACAAAACAATGATCGGTGCTTGTGATTTTGGTCGTAGTTGACGGCACAACTCCAATCCATCCATGTTCGGCATAGACAAATCGGTGATGATTAACTCCGGCGACCAGTCTTTCATGATTTCCAGAGCGGTCTCGCCGTCATTCGCTACGCGGATGTCGTACCCCTGACTCGATAGGCTGGTGCGCAACACGCGGGTGATTTGCGGTTCATCGTCCACAACCAAAATGCGGCGGTGTTCAGTGACCTGAGCCACTAGTCTGGCTCCTGAGTCACAATGTGAACATCCACAGCGGGGGCATCACGCAGAAATTTGTGAATAGCGGAAAAATATAAATATCGCCGCCACCCGCTTGTCGCCGAACGGCCGAACACGACTTGCGTAATGTGTTTTTCCTTCACGAATTCAGCTACTGCTTCAGCCACACTTTTCCCATGAGTGCGAGTTACGGTCGCACCCACATTCCGCGCAAAAAGGATGTTTGCATCCAACGTTTTTTGATTCGCTTCACTTTCATCCTGACCGAGATCGACATAGACCACGTGCAAGTCCGCGTCAATGGCTTGCGCCATGCGAGAGCCGCGCGCAATCAGATATTTTGCCGCCGGATTGGAGCTTATACAAACCGCGATTCTCTCTCTGATCGCGACCCGCCTGCCCAGTTCATCCTTTTCGCGGTAGGACTCAAGTTCTCGATCCACTGCTTGTGCAACCTGGCGCAGCGCGAGTTCCCGCAGGGCAATCAGGTTTCCCTCGCGAAAGAAATTCCCTAATGCTCGGTCAACACGCTCCTGAGGATAAATATCGCCACGCTTCATGCGGTTCTGAAGGGCTTCGGGCGTCAGATCCGCCATCACAATTTCGTCGGCGCGCTGCAAAACCCAATCCGGCACAGTTTCCCGCACTTGAATTCCAGTCAGGCCCTGCACCGTGGGAGTCATACTTTCCAGATGCTGAATGTTCATTGTGGAAAGCACATCCATCCCCGCCTCGAGCAGCTCGAAGACATCTTCGTAGCGTTTGTGATGCTTGCTTCCTTCTATGTTCGTGTGCGCGAGTTCGTCCACAAGGACCACGTGCGCGTTGTAGGTGCGAATCGCATCCACATCCATTTCTTCGAACAGCGTGCCTTTGTATTCAATCTTCTTCCGCGGAACTGTATCCAGTTGAGCCGCAAGTTCGATAATTCCCTGCCGCCCGTGCGTTTCAACCACCCCAATCACAACATTTTCGCCACGGCTCTTGCGGCGGATGGCCTCGCTTAACATACTGAAAGTCTTGCCCACACCGGGCGCATATCCGAGAAACAACTTAAACACTCCGCCTTTTTTTGCAGGCGCCGCTTCTTCAAGCCATTGTTCAGGAGTCTTGGGCATCGAAATGATTGTCGTTCAGAATAGACAAATTGTCATGTGGACACATGGGCTACAATCGCTTGCGTAGATCGGAACATAAAGTGGATCGGAACATAAAAAAGATATGGGGTTACGCGATAGCCAGCGCAGGCATAGGCCTTGTTACGCTTGTTTATTACCGACTAATTCATGTCAATCCGACCACAGTGGCGCTGTCGTACCTGCTCGGCGTACTTTGCATCTCGGCCGCGTGGGGATTGGCGCAAGCAGTCTTCACAGCCATCGTATCAACCCTGGCTTTTAACTATTTTTTCTTGCCTCCGGTTGGGACTTTCACGATTTCCGATCCGCAAAATTGGGTTGCTCTAGTCGCCTTTCTCGTCACGGCAGTATTGGCCAGCCGATTGTCGGAAAGGGCACATCGCGAGGCTATTTTAGCGAACGAGCGACGCAAAGAAGTTGAGCGCCTGTATTCATTTAGCCAGCAGCTTTTATCCAGCGATAACCTGCCTGAACTTTTAAACTCAATCCCCCGCTTTGTGGTTGAATATTTCGGCGTCCGCGCAGTGGCCTTATTTTTACCTGACAAAGCTGATATTTACCGCTCGGGCCCGAACACCAATGGACTCGAACCACATGATCTCCAACTGGTGAACTTGCGCGGGGAACCTAGAATTGACGGGGAAAACAACCGTGCATTCTGGCCCTTGCGCATGGGGGTGCGCGTTGTCGGTAGCATTGGCATATCTGGCGATCACTTACCATCGCGACAATCGCTTGAAGCCCTAAGCAGCCTGATTGCGATTGCGGTTGAGCGCGCCGGTGCAATCGAAGACTTGGGCCGGGCAGAAGCGGCACGCCAAAGCGACCAACTCCGCAGCACGCTACTCGATTCTGTGGCTCATGAATTCCGCACCCCGCTTACTTCCATCAAAGCATCCGTAACTTCACTTCTAGCCAATCAAAATCTTGGAGCACCTCAGCAACATGAACTATTGACAGTCATTGACGAAGAAAGCGACCGCCTCAACCGGCTAGTGGGTGAAGCTGCGGAAATGGCGCAATGGGACTCTGGAAAAGTCGAACTGGATTTGCAAATTCACTCAATTCGCAGCGCGATTGAGGGCGCGGTTGAGGAATCAAAGTCACTGCTTGCCGGACATCCGGTGGAAGTCAATGTACCCGCGGACCTGCCGAATGCACGCTATGACCTGGCAAGAATTCAGGAGGTTCTCACGCAGCTACTGGAAAATGCAGCCAAATATTCCGCGGCTGACAGCAAAATTCAGTTTACAGCTGAGTTAAAAGACAATTTCGTCGTTACGAGCGTTGCGGATCATGGGCATGGTATTGACGATTTCGAGCAGGCGCTTATTTTCGACAAGTTTTATCGCGGAAGAAACCATCGTGTGCATGTTCAGGGCACAGGAATGGGATTGGCCATCGCCAAAGCCATTGTGGAGGCGCATGGTGGAAAAATCGGTGTAACCAGCCAACCGGGGCATGGTTCAGTTTTTTTCTTTTCGTTGCCTTGCGCGTGAAACGATAAGGTTTGCGCAACCAAATCACGATTTCTGTATCTAATGAGTTTAATAACACGACTTCGTAGTCCGCTATGATTGTCGGACGGACAGAAAGCAATCATGCCGAAACCGATCTTACTGAGTGTGGATGATGACTCCGACGTGCTGCGGGCCGTCGAACGAGATTTGCGTTCTCGTTATGGCGCGGAATACCGCGTGATTGGAAGCGATTCTCCTGAAGCCGCCCTGGATTTGCTCAAGCAATTAAAAATTCGCAATGACAGCGTCGCCCTGTTGCTTGCTGACCAACGTATGCCACGCATGGATGGCGTTGGATTTTTGCAGGAAGCGACTCGCATTTTCCCCGACGCCAAACGAGCGTTACTGACCGCCTATGCGGACACGAATGCGGCCATCAGCGCCATTAATCAAGCCAATATCAATTACTTTTTCATGAAGCCATGGGACCCTCCCACGGATCACCTCTACCCTCAACTGGATGATTTGTTGGACGACTGGCAGGCTTCCTATCGCCCCACCTTTCAGGGAATTCGAGTATTAGGTACACGTTGGTCGCCTAAGTCCTACGAGTTGCGTGACTTCCTGGCTCGTAATCACATCCCCTATCAATGGATAGATGTCGAGCTTTCCGCGAATGACGCGGACACGAAGCGTCTTTTAGAAGTACTCGGCCCGGAGGCTACCAATTTGCCCATTGTGCTGTTCCCTGACGGAACAAAGCTTTTGGAAAGCCTTCCAGCGGACGTCGCGCAGAAAGTCGGGTTGCGCACGCGCGCCGAAACCGACTTTTACGATCTGGCGATCGTTGGTGGAGGCCCTGCCGGACTCGCGGCTGCGGTCTATGGCGCTTCTGAAGGCCTGCATACCGTCATGGTCGAACGCGAAGCTCCGGGTGGTCAGGCTGGCATGAGTTCGCGCATCGAAAACTATCTTGGGTTTCCTACCGGCCTTAGTGGCGGCGATCTGGCCCGGCGCGCGGTTGTTCAGGCGCGGCGTTTTAATGTGGAGATTCTTTCCCCGCAGGAAGCTCTCAGTCTTCGTATTGAAGGGCCCTATCGCATCATTAAACTCGCAGACGGCAGTGAAATCTCCTGTCATGCGCTCATGATCGCGACAGGAGTTCAGTGGCGGCGTTTGGATGCAGTTGGCGTGGATAAATTGCAGGGCGCCGGCGTCTATTACGGCGGTGGGGCAACCGAAGCGCTTTCCTGCAAAGGCGAAATCGTTTATGTGATTGGGGGAGCAAACTCTGCTGGTCAGGCAGCCATGAACTTCGCCCGCTATGCAGAACGTGTGATCATTTTGGTCCGTGGAAGCTCTCTCTCCAGCACCATGTCCCAGTATTTGATTGATCAGATTAAAGAAATGCCAAACATTCAAATATGGGCGCATGCCTCCGTAATCGAAGCCCACGGGAATGAACATCTGGAAGAAATCTCCGTACTCTGCTCCGACACGAACAAGATCGAGCGCGTTACCGCTACGTCCATGTTTATCTTCATTGGGGCTTTGCCCCGAACGGACTGGCTCGGCGGTGTAATTGAGCGCGATGACCGGGGATTCATACTTACAGGACCTGATCTTATTCATGATGGCAAGCGACCTCAAGGCTGGAATCTCGAGCGTGATCCATTTTTGTTGGAAACTAACGTCCCCGGAGTTTTTGCCGTCGGTGACGTGCGGCATGGGTCCGTTAAACGGGTCGCTTCCAGCGTAGGAGAGGGCTCTGTCGCGGTACAGTTTATCCATCAATATTTGAGCAAAGTCTAAACATGGCTGACAAATCAGAGCTGCTTCGCACTCCTGCATTTAAAGATCTTCCTGACGATCAAATCGCATGGTTTCTTAGCCAATGCGAAGAGATCAAATTGGAGGCTGGCAAGACCTACTCGCGTCAAGGCGATCCAGCGGATTCTATGTATGTGGTCCTTGAAGGCGAAATGGAAGGCCGCGGTGAATTCGGCGGCCAGACTATTGCGTTCGCAGTCGCGCCGGGGTCAGTTAGTGGCGTGCTCCCCTTCTCGCGCATGACACAATTCACGGTTAGTATGCGAGCGGTTACGGAAGGCCGCGTACTTCGCTTCCCGGCCTCGCATTTTCCTGAACTTATCCAGAAAATGCCGGAGCTAACAAGACGCCTCGTGTCTTTGATGGCGGATCGGATTCGCGAAACCACTCGCATTGAGCAACAACGCGAGCGGCTTGCATCTCTCGGCAAACTTTCAGCCGGGCTGGCTCATGAACTTAATAATCCCGCTTCTGCGGCGAAACGCGCGGCCGGTCAACTTCGGGACATGCTGAAAAAGATCAAGAACGCCAGCCACGAATTAGGACGGCGCGATCTAACTCCGGCGCAGAAAGCGGAAATTGAGAAGTTGGAGGCTTCTTTTACCGCACCCGCCGAACCACCCAAAGACGCACTGGCTATCAGTGACCTGGAAGACGAAATAGATTCGCTATTGCGCAGTCACGGACAAAATGACCTCTGGCAACTGGCTGCCGATCTTGCACGGCGCAACATCACTCCGCAGGCGCTCGAAACTCTCTTTGCCACTCTAGAAGCGGACACAGCCCGCGCAGCGCTTTTGCGCATCGCCGCTTCCGTTGAAATCTTCAATCTGTTGACCGAACTGGAAAACAGCACTGCCAGAATTTCGGACTTAGTCCGCGCCATCAAGGAATACACCTTCATGGACCAATCCCCGGTGCAGAACGTGGATATCGTCAAGGGCTTGGAAAATACTCTGACCATCATGAATTACAAATTGAAGCATGGGGTCAAAGTTAATCGCGACTATGATAAGAATCCGCTTCTGGTGAACTCATTCGGCAGCGAACTCAACCAAGTCTGGACGAACATCATTGACAACGCGATTGACGCCATGGGAGGCAACGGCGAAATTCGTATTCGCGCCTACCGTGAAGACGATTGTGCCATCGTCGAAATTCGAGACAACGGCCCGGGGATTCCGTCCGATATTTTGCCTCACATCTTCGATCCATTCTTCACCACAAAAAGTGTAGGCGAAGGTACCGGGCTTGGCTTGGATACCGTGCAACGCATCATGAAGAAGCATCGTGGTAGCGTTCAAGTTTTCTCAAAACCGGGCGATACTTGCTTTCAGGTCCGTCTGCCACTGGCTGCAAAACCGGCTTGACCGCTTTAGAAAGCTGAAAATGGCCGGAGCCGATATGAAAGACGAGCGGGGGCAGATGTGGCTCCAGGCAAGCACGACGCTGGATATTTACCCGCAGTTCGTCCCAGGAATCGCAACGTCGAGTGGTCGGACGACTAATGAATCTGGTTCAGTAGTGAAGTTATGCAAATAGTTTTGTTCGCAAATGTGCGCAAACGCTGGGAACCCGAAATGGGTATGTCGTTGATAAATATGGTGGCCAGGGACGGAGTTGAACCGCCGACGCCAGCCTTTTCAGGGCTGCGCTCTACCACCTGAGCTACCTGGCCACGTGTGCTCACAACGGCGACGCCGACAAACCTATCGGGTGCTGGAATGGTTGACCGAAGCCACGCTTCGTCCAACAAGTGAGGAACGTAAAGACTCCCAAGATTATAGCAACCCGTTCGGCTTTGCTCAACGTTGACGGTAGGAGTTACAAAACGATACAAACGCGGAACAGGCGCAGGCCTGCTCCGCGTTTGTGTATCTAGTTCCCGGCAGCTGGCCCGTGTTGCCCAAGCCAACTGGCAATTTGGGGAGATTGCTGTGTCTTCATCTGCACGCAATAACTGATGCGCTCCTGAGCCTGCTTCAGCGTTCTTTCTGCCGATGGAACCGGATGCGCCGCAAAGAAGTCCTTCACCTGCGCTTCCTGTTCAGCATCGCAGAATGAACCCGTGGCTCCAATCACGGTTCCCGCGCTGAATCCAATCATCATCTTATCAATTTCCGTCCAGTGTTCTCGCACGAAGCTCCAGGCAATCGTCCGAGCCGCTGGATTGCGCAATGTGGCTGCAATAACGTAAGGGGCGTCTTGCGTACGAATCGCCGGCGTAAGGCTCGCCTTCAGCGTGCGATCAATCAAAGCGGGATCCGTAAAGTCGGTCAGTGTGCCACCCAGGCGGTAAAACTCCTCCGGAGAATGGGCTTTCGGCATAGCAGCTAGAATCGCGTCATAGAAAGCTGCGTCGCCGTTCAAAGCAGCAAGGTGGAAGACTGTGCCGGCCATGCTCGCATCGACCACATCCGGACGCTGTAGTGACGCGCGCGCTAGCTTCCCGGCTTCTGCCAACACATCCGGGTCGCGCCCAGCGTTGCCCAGCACATCATAGACGATCGCCCGCAGGGTCTTGTGGTCTTCGCTATCCCCGGGCACCGGCTGCCATCCCAGTTCTTTGGCTAGCGGATTGAATGTATCTCGCACCCATTGCTGGAACTCAGGCCGATCCGTGTCTGTTACCAGAGCATCGGCTATGAACTGAACTTGTGCTGCACCCTGTTCCATCACTACGCCATTGTGTTCGGATTTAAGGCTTCCCATCAGCACCATGAAATCGCTAATGGATCCCAAATTCACGCGAACCGTCGCCCACTCGTCGCTGATTAAGCGGATGCGCTCCGCAGGGCTCAACGCCGTCTGTGCTACGCCAGAAAGATTGCGTACCGTCTCGGAATCATAATGCGAACGATAGTATCCGGTTGCTCCAGCGTTGCCGAGCACCCAAGCCGGAGATGAGCATCCAGGCAGAGTGAAAGTGTCTTCTTTCTTCGTCAGCAGCTCGCATTCCTGCTTGTCACCTTCTTTTGATTTCAGGCACACAGGAACTTGCCACAATTCGTCGCTTCCCGCATCCATCCGTGAACGATCAAAAAAGTAGCGTTGTTGCGCCAGCATCACTTTGGTTTGGTTGCCTTCGCATGCAGACTTTACAGAAATCATCGGCAAGCCCGCCTGCTTCACAAAGGTGGGCATGATTTGGTCCACGGGTTTGTTGGAGGCCGTCGCAAGAGCGCTCCAAAAATCTTCTGCTGTGGAGTTCCCATATGCGTGCTGCTTGATGTAGCTCACGACGCCTTTGCGGAAGGTTTCCGGACCGAGATAGGCCTCGAGCATACGCAGCACGGCGGCCGCTTTCCCATAAGCAATGCCATCAAACAGCTCCTGGATCTCCTCGGGTGTCTCTGCGGCCTGATGAATTGGCCGAGTCGTCGCCAGCGAGTCCACGGTCATCGTATTGCTCGTGTCCAGGACGTCATCCAGGTTCATGTCCCATTCAGGTTTCCACGCCGCCACAGGTTTCGTCTCCATCCAGGTCGCGAAACCTTCATTGAGCCAAATATCATCCCACCATTGCATTGTCACCAAATCTCCAAACCACTGGTGGGCGATTTCATGCGTGATCGTAGTCGCCACATGTTTTTTCTGCTCCGTGGAAGCGTTTTTCTCGTCAATAAGCAGCGCTACTTCGCGGAAAGTAATCGCGCCCGCATTTTCCATTGCGCCCGCGGCAAAGTCCGGCAGGCCGATTAAGTCCAACTTCGTAAATGCGTACTTCACTCCAAAATAGTGGTCGTAATACTTCAGGCAATTCTCGGCCACCTCCAAGGCAAATTGGCCCTGTTGCTTGCGTCCGGGGAAGGTGTACACCCGAATCGGAATCCCATCCGCGGAACCTTCGATGTACTCGAAATCTCCTACGGCGACCGCATAGAGGTAAGACGACATTTTGGCCGTCGTGGCAAATTTCACCGTGTGCTTATCCGCGCCGGGCCCTGGCGTATCGGAAATTACCTTCTGATTGGAAATCGCGACCTTGTCCTTCTCGGTCACGACCGTAATATCAGCAGTCGCTTTGTAGGCGGGCTCATCAAACGAAGGGAATGCGCGGCGCGCATCCGTGGATTCAAACTGTGTCACTGCATACTTCTTGCCGTTCTGCTCTTTGCCCAGGTAGAAGCCACGCAAATCTCCGTTGAGAAGGCCCGTATAAACAATGTGAATGCTCGCAGGTCCAGGCTGAATCGCATTGGCAAACTTCAGCGTCGCAAACTCCTTTACTGCGTCCATGGTCACAGTCGCGGTTTGCGTATTTCCGCCGCTGGTAACGGTTGCGCTTTGGAATTCTAGCTGCGCCGCGTTCAACACAATCTCAGAAGTCGGCTTCAAAACGCGAATGGAGATCGTCGCATCGCCGGCGAAATTATCTTTCGTAAAATCGGGAGCAAAGGTGAGTTTGTAGTTCTCAGGAACGGCCAGCTCAGGAAGACGTTGGGCCGTGCCCAATAAATTCAACAACAAAATGCAATTAATTAAGAAAAATACTCGTTTCATGGTCCCTCAAATGGTTGCGGCCAGGCCGCTAATTTTCTTTCGGAATCCTATGAACAGACGCACTTCCGCCTATCCAACTTACGCAAAGGGGTATAAAAAAGTTCAACCGTTCCGGCGCACCTCGCCATTCAGAATACTCATTTCACAATGATTGGATGCAAACCAGTAGGGAATCTCGCGGAAATCGGAGATGCTAAAAACAGCCATATCGGCATCTTTGCCCGGTTCAATGGAACCCTTGCGGGTCTGCAGTCTAAGAGCCCACGCGCCGTTAATCGTGGAGGCGACGATCGCTTCCTCCGGGGTCATTTTCATGTGTGTACACGCGAGCGACATAACAAACGGCATGCTCGGAGTAGGCGATGAGCCGGGATTGTAGTCCGTTGCCAAAGCCACAGGAACGCCGGCATCAATCAATTTGCGCGCGGACGGATATCCCATCGTATTTAGAAAGTAATTCGCTCCCGGCACCAACGTGGCAACCGTATTGTGCTTGGCGAGAAGAGGAATATCGTCATCTTTAACATGATCCATGTGGTCGAATGACGCGGGATCAAACCGCAAAAGTTCGGCCAACGGCGTTTCGCTCAGTTGGCAAACATGCGCGCGAACATCAAGGCCATTCTGGCTCGCCGCCTCGAAGATATTGCGGGTATCCTCCTCGGAAAATGCTCCACGCTCCGTGAAGACATCTACGAATTGGGCGAGCTTTCGCTTGGCGGCTGCCGGAATCATCTCTTTACAGACGATCTCAACATACTTTGGATAGCAGGTTTTGTATTCGCTCGGCACAACGTGTGCCCCTAGTAGCGTCGGCACAACCGTCCCGGGCCACTGCCGCGCGGCATCACGAATTGCCTCCAACGACTTCAATTCCCCTTCCCGCGTGAGTCCGTAGCCGGATTTGGCCTCGACCGTCGTCGTGCCCTGTGCAGCCATTTCGTTAAGTGCGGTCAGAATTTTACCGGTTAGCTGTTTTTTGGGCGCTTTGCGAACGGCATCCAGACTGGAGCGAATGCCTCCTCCCGCCTCGGCGATTTCTTCATAGGTCGCGCCGGAGATTCGCTTCTCAAAATCTACTAATCTCGGCTGGATAAAAGCGGGATGAGTATGCGAATCGACAAATCCCGGCAAAACTACTTTGCTTCGGCAGTCAATTTCTGTGATTTTCTTGCGGTTCTTCTTTATCCACGGATCACGCAGCGCGTCTTTTGTTCTGCCTACTGAAACAATTTTGCCGCCGATGGAAAGCACAGCGGCATCTTCGATAATGCCTAATTCTCTGAGTTGATGCCCACGACGCGGAGCTGGATTTTCAACCGTGGAGCGCAGCGTCAAAAGCTGGCCGATGTTGACTAAGAGCAAAGCAGGGGATTTGACCTCGGGCTTCAATTCCCCATCGGCACCTTCACGCCTTTTTCTTTCGCAAATTGCTTGGCTTCGTCATAGCCAGCATCTACGTGGCGAATCACGCCCATGCCGGGATCAGTGGTCAATACGCGCTCGATGCGTTTTGCCATCATGTCGCTGCCATCAGCAACGAGGACTTGCCCCGCGTGCAGGGAATAGCCGATACCCACGCCGCCGCCATTATGAACCGACACCCATGAAGCGCCCGCTGCGGTATTAATAAGCGCATTTAGGATCGGCCAATCGGCGACAGCGTCGCTGCCATCTTTCATGCTCTCTGTTTCGCGGAAGGGCGAAGCAACCGAGCCACAATCGAGATGATCACGTCCGATCACAATCGGCGCTTTGATTTTGCCTTGCTTCACCAAATCATTCATCGCCAATCCAAATTGTGCCCGCTCGCCGTAGCCAAGCCAGCAAATCCGTGCCGGCAGTCCCTGAAATTTAATTCGCTTGCGAGCCAGATCAATCCATCGGCGCAAAATGCGATTGTCGGGAAACATCTCCAAAATCAAATCGTCGGTGACATGAATATCAGATGGCTCTCCCGACAGCGCGACCCAGCGAAACGGCCCGCGCCCTTCGCAAAATAGCGGGCGAATATACGCCGGAACAAATCCTGGAAAATCATACGCATTCGCCACGCCGCGCTGATGCGCAAACGTCCGGATATTGTTACCGTAGTCGAACGTAACCGCTCCCATCTTCTGCAATCGCAACATGCCTTCGACGTGCCGGGCCATCGCATCCAGCGATTTTTCCTGATAAGCCTTTGGGTCCCGCTTGCGCAAGCTCACCGCTTCTTCCAGCGTCATTCCATTCGGCACATAACCATTCAGAGGATCATGCGCGGAAGTCTGGTCGGTCAGAATGTCGGGCACAACTCCGCGCTCCGCAAGCTCAGGAATCACGTCGGCGCAATTGCCAACCAATCCGACGGAAACATTTTCTTTCTTACGCACGGCGTTCTTCAGAATGCGCAACGCCTCATCGAGCGTGTTCACCATGAAGTCGCAATAGCCAGTCTTCAAGCGTTTCTTGATGCGCTCCGGATCGACGTCAATCCCCAGAAATGCTGCGCCCGTCATGGTTGCAGCCAACGGCTGGGCTCCGCCCATGCCTCCCATGCCGCCACTCACGATTAACTTTCCAGCAAGATCTCCGCCGAAGTGCTTTTCTCCGGCGGCGGCAAACGTCTCAAACGTTCCCTGAACAATGCCCTGCGAGCCGATATAAATCCACGAGCCCGCCGTCATTTGTCCATACATCATCAGTCCGGCGCGTTCGAGTTCGTTAAATTTCTCCCAGTTCGACCAATGCCCAACTAAGTTCGAATTCGCCAGCAAGACTCGCGGAGCATACTCATGTGTCTTGAAAATTCCCACCGGCTTGCCGGATTGCACAAGCAAAGTTTCGTCGTTGTCAAGACTCTTCAGAGACGCCACAATCGCGCGATATGCTTCCCAGCTTCGCGCTGCCCGCCCGGTTCCGCCATACACCACCAAATCCTGAGGACGTTCAGCCACTTCCGCATCGAGGTTGTTCATGAGCATGCGCATGGCGGCTTCCTGCTGCCAGCCTTTGCATGTGATCTGGTTTCCACGTGGCGCGCGGACGGGCGTATAGGTTGAGGGGGTAGAAATAGAGGAAGACATTTCCGTTTCAACAGGCATAAACAAATTTTATGGGTTTATGCGGAAGTGTTCAAATCAGCGTGTTTAAATCGGAATGAAAACTACCAAGTATTGTAAGGCGTTCCGTCACTGCCCACCTGCGTCGAACCACTATGCACGTCGTTGATGCCGGTGTCCTGCTGATCGACGGAAAGCAATGCGTCTTCCTGGTCCACCGTCCACGTGCTGTTACTTGCCGTCATCGGATCGGTGGGAATTTGCTTCAAATAGCCAGCTGAAACCAGATCGTCCAGCGACTGCGGAGCTTTTTGCTTGTCGAGCGTGTATTGCGAAATCACCGAGCGCATGGTGAACAGGTTCTGCTTTAAAACAGATTCTTTGGCGCGAACGATGGAACGGTTATAGGAAGGAATGGCAAATGACAACAGAATCAGCATGATGCTGATAACGATCATCAGCTCGATCAGGGTAAAGCCGCGGCTCCATTTTTTCCGGTCTTTTTTCATGCCGTGATTACCACGTCTTATATAGTGTGCCGTCGAGCCCGGTACCTTCCGATTTCGTATAAACATCAAACACGCTTTGCCCACCCCATGAGTCCGAATCAGGATCATCCTGCATGGAACGTAATCCCCATTCGGTGTTACCGGTCATCGGATCCACAGGAATACGGCGCAGAAAACGCACCTTCTTCCCATTTACATCGACACCTTTCACCAAAGTATCAAGGTCGGGCGGATAGCCCTGCGAGTCCACCTTGGTCTGAAATGCCCCCCGGTCGGCGGCGTCTTTGTAGCGGTCAATCGCATCCCGCATTTCCCATAAATCATGGCGCAATTCGCGCTCTTTTTCCCGCTTGATCGTGACCCGCGCCAGTGGAATAGCCAGGCTGGTCAAAATCGCGAGCAGGGCCGTAGCCACGATCAACTCAAGGATGGTGAAGCCGCGTATACCCCTGATGCTTCGCGGCTTATTGCGGAATCTTGAAACGCCCCATTTCATGACTATGAATTACGCGGAGTCACTCCCGTCTGCTTACTCAATCGTGACGTTCGCCACTGTCCCCGCCACAGGCACCGATTGCATACCGGGGTCGCGTGTTCCGCCTTTCGAAATGGTCAGTGTGCCTTGCCCGGCGGATTTTGCCAGGAACGTCACCACCAGCACCGTTCCCTGTCCGGAAATGCCATTCGCTCCCGGCGGGCGGGTTGCTGTGATCTGCAAAGTCCCTGTGCTTGCGTCATCCCGATGTACTAAGGCAACGGCTTGTCCATCCTGCGAGAGAAAACCGCCGTTGGAAACATTCATCACTTGCAGCAACTTCGGATCATAAGCAATCTGCACTGGCACGGTGTGCGCATTCTGCGCGCCGTTCAACTGCACATTCACGGTAAATGTCGCTCCTTGCGTCTGCTTGATGTTTGGCGGATCAAACCCGAAGCCTGCCATCCCCGAAGTGGTACCGGGAGGCAATGAGTTCACCGGAACTGCGGCTGCCGGCGGTGTAGCCGGAGTGGTCGCTGGACTTGGATGCACTGGAGTTTCTGTGGGGAGCACCATCGGCGTGACGCGCCGTAACTCGATTGCGCTTGCCGTGCCCACAGAAATTGCCTTATTGTTCAGCGGATTAAGTTCATGTTCGCGAACGATGTGCGGAATCAAAGCAAACACTGTTTCCGTCTGCGAGTGGTCGGTATTGGTCTGTCCGAACAGATATTTCAGAATTGGAATCTGCGCCAGCCCTGGTATTCCCGTCAGCGATTTGGTCTGTTGATCTTCCAGCATGCCGCCCAACAGATTGACTTCGCCTTCTTTCAACCGGACTTCATGTTCAACTTTGCGCTGGCCGATGACAGGCTGCTGAATCCCGCCGATATTTGTATAAGAAGTGACCGAAGAAATATCCATCGTGATCTTCAGCGTCACTTCGCCATTTGCGTGTATGTGCGGCGTAATGTCAATGTTCACGCCGACATCAAGATATTGAAACTGCGTATTCACCAGAGGGCTCACGCCCAGCCCCGTATTGCCAATGCCCGATCCAAACGAACCGGTCGCCACGGGTACTCGATCGCCGATTTTGAGCGTGGCTTTTTGCCCATCCACTGCGCGAATTTGCGGATTTTGAATCAGCTTGGTACTGCTGTCAGAAAACAATGCCGTTGCAGTGGCTTGCGAAATCGTTACCGTGAAATCGGTCGCGTTCAAATTGCCCAGAGAGTTCAGGTTGATGGAATTCGGCGTTCCAGATGTCGTGTTGGTGTTTGTGGTGCTGGTCGTCCCGGTGCTTCCTGTCGTTGTATTGGTTACGTTGTTCTGTAGCGCCACCGTCGCGCTCGTCGGAGGGTTTATACCTAAAGTCCTCGACTTATCGCGATTGATCTGCATAATCGCAATGTCCACCACAACTTCCGGCTTGGACTTGTCGAGATCGTTGACCAGCTTCTGCGCCAATGCAACCTGGTCTGGAGTGCCGCGCACCACAATCGCATTCTGCGTCGGCAAGGCCTGCAAGCGCTGAATTTCCAAAATCTGCCGCAGCGCATTCACCGTGTCTTGTAATTCGGTAGGCTGCGAGAGGTTCGACATAAAGAATGTCTTGATGACGCTTTGCTCTAAATCTTTGCGCTTGGCGGGATTGTCCTGGGCCACGAAAATCGTATTCGGCGTAACCGGACGCCAGAAAGTCTTAGACTCCAACGCAACGATCTGCAATGCCTCTTCGAGAGTTACGCCATTCAATTCGACTTTAATGCGGCGCGAAGTGTAATCAGGATCAAAAAGGACGTTGATGCCGGCAAGCTTGCCAATTGTCTCGAAAATAACCTTGGTATCTTCCGTCAGTTTAAGAGTGATGGGAACATTGGAGATGGGGGCTAAATCAACTGCGCCTTGCGCTTCTTGCAGACGTTTCTGTAAATCGTTTTCCGGCTCAGCCGAAGCCTTCGGCACCGGAGACTTCGCCGCATCCATCATCTCCTGCGTGTGCTTGATTTCCTGTTTGGCAATGAAACTGGAGGGATCAATCTCTGCCGCTTGCTTAAACTCCGCCATCGCCTGATCGAGTTGTCCAGCTTCCCGGAGGAGTTGGCCACGATGCACGTGCGAGGCGCCCGCCAGGAAACGCAAGCGCTCATAGGCGGCACGGTAGGAAACGTCGGCGGGCTTTAAGTCGTAAGCCTGCTTATAGAAATCGTAAGCCTGCTCGTAGTTTTGCCGTGCTTCCGCGTCTTTGCCCTTGGCGTACAAGGACTTAGCTTTATCTGCCGCAACGGAGGAAAAAACCACGGCCAGCAGGAGAAACAATACCGCCGCCGGGCGCATTACGCGAATCATCCAAAGTTCCTTTTTGATGTGCATTTTTCTGCGCAACCGGCCTGTCCGCGCCGGATTTTGAATCTACACCCCGTCAAAATTGCTTAAACTTGGTTATTGTAACATCGCACCATAAGCAACCGAAGTTACTGCTGGGATTGCATTTAAACTCGAAAAGACGCGTCCTTTCGGTGGCTGCCTGGCCTCACACAGCTTGGCTTGAGTTAAGCTAGAAACAACCCATGCCCCGTCAAGCTTCGCACCAAATCAAGGCAAATCCCGAGAAAAACCCCCGCCGCGACCCTACCGCCTCCGGCCAACGAGACGCCGCCGTTAATAGGATCGCTTCGCATAACTATTTCTTGCTGGAAAAATTTGAGACGGGAGTCGTTTTGACCGGAACCGAGGTCAAATCGGTGCGCAGCGGCACCGCCAATCTGAAAGATGCTTATGGAATTATCAAAGATGGCGAACTTTGGCTGCTCAATGCCCACATCGGTCCCTATGAGCACGGCAACATTTTCAACCATGCCCCCTTGCGGACACGCAAACTCCTGATGCATCAGGAAGAGATCCGCAAACTGATCGGCAAAACGCAACAAAAGGGCCTCACCTTAATTCCCACTCGCATGTATTTCAAGAATGGCAGGGTAAAAGTTGAAATCGCCCTCGCCAAAGGCAAGCAACTTTGGGACAAGCGTGAGACCGACCGCCGCCGCACCACCGACAAAGAAGCACGCGAAGCCATCGCTCGTTCGCGCAAAGACAGATAATCACTTGGTTCTTGCTGCCGGGATTCTTCACCTATTTCGTGTAATATCTTCCCATTGTGGAAACCAACGCAAAAGCAGTCCAAATTTTTTAATACTTTAAGGAGAACCATGAAAAAAACCATTCTCGCCTGCAGCCTTATACTCGCGATCACGCTGCCCGCATTTGCGCAAAGAAAAGAAAAAGAGCGTGTGGAAAATGCAGGTAAGGTCATGAAGGAAATCCTGGACATTCCCGACGACATTCCACAAGACGTAATCGATAAGGCAGACTGCGTTGTGGTTCTACCTTCGGTTCTGAAATTTGCTTTTGGCGTCGGCGGTAGCTACGGGCGCGGCGTCATGACCTGCCGTAGCGGCAAGGATTACCGCGGCGCGTGGGGCGTACCCACCATGATTGCACTCGAAGGCGGCAGCCTTGGTTTCCAGCTCGGCGGGCAGGCCACCGACTTCGTTCTCCTGCTCATGACCCAGCGCTCGGCTGACAACATCCTCACCAGCAAGGTGAAATTGGGTGGAGACGTCTCCGCGGCGGCAGGTCCAGTCGGCCGCAACGCCTCCGCCGAAACCGATATCACGTTGCGCGCTGAAATCTTGTCGTACTCGCGCGCACGCGGACTCTTCGCTGGCATCTCATTGTCTGGTTCCACTTTGCGCCCCGACAACAGCGCCAACGAGAACCTCTACGGCAAAAAAGTGGAGGCGAAAGACATCGTATTTGAACATGCCGTGCCTATGCCTGCCGCGGCCAAACTGCTGATTGAGACGCTGAACGCGAAGTCCCCCAAGAACACATCAAAGAACGGCTAACCCGAACATCTGTAAACGGATGCACCCACTCCTTCGTGATTTTTTGCGAGGAGTGGGGCCCGTGTGAGCCGCAGAGTGGTGGCCAAACCCCGAGCCGTCAGCGCTGTAAGCGTGAGCGTCCGCGCTCGTGCGGTTCTGAAAGACTTACGCGCCTATGAGTGGATCCCTCTCGCAAGCTATTCATTCCGAACCATGCCCTGACCACCTTGTCATTCCGAATGCGCTTCAGGGCTGAGGAATCTGTTTTTCTCACCTTGTCATTCCGAATCCGCTTCAGCGGTGAGGAATCTGCTTTTGTTTTCACAAATTCGGACACCGCCATCGTGGCTCGTACATACATTTGTGTCCCATTTTGGGAAACGTACAGAAGGGCACTTTCCAGCCCCGTAGAGCCCTTAGACGTGAGAGGTGGTAAACAAGTCATCCGCGACGGCGATCGTCGCCCTGAGGCCCTCCTGGGCGCAGGAAACGCATGCTTGGGAGAACGTCGGGACGTAGTGGACGACATCCAAAACCAGCACCCACGAAGAATCAACAACTTTAACGAATCTTCAACGACTTAGGGATGTTTTCCCCGAAGGCTGGTCGCCGAGCTCGGACACCAAAGAACGGAGAACAACGCAAACCGTGGACGAAGACCTGTTGCATTTTATTAAGAGAATGGCAACATGATTCGAACGTTTCTAGCGTTGACTAGTCAGATGACTAGTCACTATAATCAAAGTAGAGGAGACTACTCATGAGTTCATGGCAGGTTCAAGATGCTAAGGCCCGGTTCAGCGAACTCCTGAACGCGACGCTCAAACAGGGCCCGCAGTTCGTCACTCGCAGAGGAGTAGAAACCGCTGTCCTCGTGCCGATTGGAGAATGGAACCGCCTGCGACAAGCCGCCCGCCCCAGTCTCAAGGACTTGCTGCTGACTCCAGACACACGTTTTGAAGATGTCTTCCCGGAGCGCCACAACCTGCGGAGACGGCCCCTATCACGTATTAAATGAACAAATATCTGCTTGATACAAATATTGTTTCTGAATTGCGAAAGCCCCGCCCGCACGGAGGCGTAGTCGCTTGGGTCAGCAGGCAGGAGTCGGTGCAATTGTTCCTGTCCGCCGTAACTCTTGGTGAGTTGCAGGCAGGCATCGAGCGGGTTCGCCGCCAGGACCCGGTGAAAGCAGATGATATCGAG
>Ga0070734_10001175_pt1 | contig 40769 bp, 36 predicted proteins | sample Coa_R1_8_FD_66444 | JGI IMG/M metagenome (GOLD analysis project Ga0070734, IMG submission 66444) | Surface soil microbial communities from Centralia Pennsylvania, which are recovering from an underground coalmine fire - Coalmine... | ecosystem: Environmental > Terrestrial > Soil > Unclassified ...
CTTCCGCAACCAGAACCCGTCCTAACTGAATCTGGGCCATGGCATTTCCCGGGTTACGGTCGAGATACTTTTGCAGCCAACTCTCAGCGTCCGCCAGGCGCTTTTCCTTCAGGTAAAGGGCAATCAGTCGCTCGACAGCGGGAGCATTGCCCGCGCTCGCGGCTTTGATGTATTGCTGCTCTGCGGCCGGATCGCCGCCTCGCTCCAACAAGATCCCTTGGGCGAGATATATGTCGGAATTTTCCGGGGTAAGCTCCGATGCTTTGCGATAGGCGTTTAAAGCTTCTTTGGGATCGCTTGACTCCAATGCCTGGGCCAGCGAGAGCCAGGCCCGGCCAAGAGAATGCTGGGCGTCGTTCGTGGGCTTGAGCGACACCGTTTTTTGAAGCACAGGAATGGATTCAGGCAGCTTTCCTGCTTTCGCCAGGGCTAGGCCAAGATTCAAATTCGCTTCGAACCAGGTAGGGCTTAATTCAACCGCTTTCTGGTAAGCAGCGATAGCTTCGGCCTCTTTTCCAAGGTGACTTTCGGAATAACCCAAGTCAAACCACAATTGGGGATTCTTGGCTTGGGAGGTGATTAGAGCTTTAAAAGCTGTTTCGGCCTGGTCGTAGTTTTGCTTTTCGAGGAGGGCTTCCCCTTCCGCCAGGGGATTCGCCGAACGTGCCTGTGTTCCAGGCTGATGGCCAAGGAGCGCCAGCCACAAGATTGCCCCAACAATGCTATTGATGCCCATTGGATCGAGCGTTTCTGCCGGAGTCGTTTCTGCCTGAATCGTTTCTGTTTGAATCTAGGATCTCGGCAAGCCATTTTCCAGTGTAGGAACTTACATTCTGAGCAACCGTTTCGGGGGTACCTGTGACCACGATCTCACCACCGCGATTTCCACCTTCGGGACCTAAGTCGATGATCCAGTCGGAAGTCTTGAGCACATCCATATTGTGCTCAATCACTAGCACCGAACCCCCGGCATCGATCAGCTTGCGGAAAGCAGTCAGCAGTTTGCTTACATCGTCAAAATGAAGCCCGGTCGTAGGCTCATCGAAAATATATAGAGCGCCTTTGCCCGCTCTGGCTCGCTTGCGTTCCTCTTTTTCTTCGTCGCCTGCATCGGCATTGTAGTCACGCTGCCGGCCGACTGGAACAAGATGCGCCGCCAGTTTCATTCGTTGAGCCTCTCCACCGCTAAGAGTGGTGGCCGATTGCCCAAGACGCAGGTAACCCAATCCCACTTCTTCCAAAACCCGGAGTTTTTCCGCCAGTCGCGGAACAGCGGCAAAGAAATACATCGCTTCGCGTACGGTCAAATTCAGCACTTCATGAATGTTCTTGCCCTTGTAGCGGACCTCAAGAACAGCTGGTTTGTACCGGGTGCCTCGGCATTCTTCACAGACAAGTTCAACGTCCGCAAGAAACTGCATTTCAACCGTTACCGTCCCATCGCCCTGACAGGTTTCACAGCGCCCGCCCGGCACATTGAAGGAGAAGTATCCCGCGCCAAATCCGCGTTTTTGTGCTTCGGGAGTTGCCGCGAACACCTCGCGGATCAAATCAAATGCCTTGATGTAGGTAACGGGGTTGGATCTCGGCGTACGTCCGATCGGAGACTGATCCACCAATACAACATCCGAAACGTATTGCCCGCCCAGCACCCGTTTGAAGCCGTTGGCTGCGGGACCGAGTCCGTTGCTGATTCCTTTTTCAGCCGCCAGCGCCTGATACAACACGTTGTGAACAAGTGTGGATTTGCCGGAACCAGAAACTCCGGTAATCGCCACCAGCATGCCCAGAGGGATATCCACAGAAATGTTTTTCAGGTTATGCGCGCGAGCGCCCTCGACACGAATCGTGGGCGCTCCGGGCTTCCGGCGATTCTGGGGCACCTGGATGTGTAATTCATCGCTCAAGTACTTTCCGGTGAGCGAATCGGGATTCTTCTTCAACTCCTGATAGGTAGCCGCCGCCATTACCCGGCCGCCGTTTTCGCCCGCGCCCGGTCCCAGGTCTAGGATTCTGTCGGATGCTTTCATCACATCCGGATCGTGTTCTACCACCAGGATCGTATTGCCAAGGTTACGAAGCTCATGCAGGATGTTGATTAAGCGTGCTGTGTCGCGGCTGTGCAGCCCAATCGAAGGCTCATCCAGAACGTACAACGCCCCAACCAGTCGCGAACCGAGCGAGGTCGCGAGTTGAATGCGTTGCGACTCGCCGCCCGATAGCGTCGAGGCGAGACGGTCGAGAGTGAGATACTCCAATCCAACATCATTCAAGAACTTAAGGCGCTGCTGTACCTGCTCCAGAATCTTGTCTGCAATCTCCGCCTGTTCGGCGGAGAGCTGAATGTCGCGGAAGAATTTTGCCGCGGCTTCCACAGTGAGCGCGCTGACTTCACAGATGTTCTTGCCCTCGATCTTGACTTGACGCGCTTCGGCGCGCAGTCTCGCTCCTCCGCAGTCCGGACATAGGGCGTAGCCTCGATATCGGCTGAGGAAGACGCGTACATGCAGCTTATATTTCTTGCGCTCCAGAAGAGCAAAGAAACCTTGAACTCCAGGAAACGTGCCGTCGCCCTGCAGAACCATTTCTTGCTGTTCGCGCTCAAGCTCAAACCACGGAACATTGAAGGGGATGCTTTGCTGCTTGGCGAATTTTTTGAGATCGGCGGCAAAGCTTCGGTACTTGGGTTTGGTCCATGGTTCAATTGCCCCCTCCGCCAACGTCTTAGAGGAATCGGGAATCACCAGGTCCATATCGAAATCAATGGTGTTGCCAAAGCCCTGGCATCGTGGACAAGCCCCAAACGGATTATTGAAAGAGAATAGCCGAGGTTCCGGCTCCTCGTAGCGGGTTAAATCGCGCTTGCATTCAAATCGCTGGCTGAAACGGAATTGCTGGGGCGCTTCTTCCTCGCGAGGAGCCGTCTGAAAGATCACCTCGGCAGCTTCGCGATATGCCAGTTCAACGGCGTCTACGATGCGCGTGCGCTGATCCGGTCCTACAACGATGCGATCGACAAGCGCAAAGAGAGGACGGCTGAAATCGATATTCAGGAGCGATTCCGGCGTGGAAAATTCAAAGATCTGTTGATCCTGAAACAGCCGGTTGAAGCCTCGTTTGCGCAGATCAAACAGGCGCTCCTTCATCGGTTCGCTGATTCCCGAGCTGGATCCTTCCGCCTTCTTGGTGCGCTTGGCGGTCTTGGCTTTTTTAATGCCCTTACTCGCCTTCGTCTCTTTTGGCGCTTCCTTTGGCGCTCCTGCCTCGAGAATAGGGAAGAGAACATTCAGCCGCGTACCCTCGGCGAGCCCTAGAATTGTCGCCGCGATCTCGTCAACAGTGTCTTTCTTGACCTCTTGTCCGCATTGCAGGCAGAACGTTCTTCCAACGCGCGCGAAGAGGAGCCGCAAGTAGTCGTAAATCTCGGTCGCGGTGGCAACCGTTGACCGGGGATTGCGCGTGCTGTTCTTTTGGCGGATGGCAATACCGGGAGCTATGCCTTCAATGACATCGACATCCGGCTTCTCGATGCGCTCCAGGAATTGCCTGGCATAAGCCGACAAAGATTCCACGTAGCGGCGCTGGCCTTCTGCATAGATCGTGTCAAAGGCCAATGACGATTTTCCCGAGCCCGAAACACCCGTGACAACGGTCAGGGCGTTGTGTGGGATCTCAAAATCCACATTCTTGAGATTATGGACTCGTGCGCCTCGAACTACGATACCTTCACTGGGGGAAATAGACATCTGGGTTCAATCGCTACGCCCAAAACAGCGGCACCTCCTACAGTGAGGTCCGAGAGCAGAGCGTAATCTTTCTATTATAAATCGCCGCAAAAACGGAGTTGGTGATAGCAGCGGACGCATTACGGCTACAAATTCGGGCTTTGGCGTGGATGTTCTGCAATGGTCCCGGCGGCCTCCAAGTAAAAATTGCAAGCTCGGGGAATTCCTACCGGCGCCGGATGTCCGGACAACATGAAAGTCATTTGTTTTCAATAAAAGCCAAATGGCAGACGGGATGCAATTGTAAGCAGCAGACGAAGTGGCGCGCATCGGGGCGCTTTCGAAAGGTACCTAACGGCCAGAGGTCCTTCGAAAGTGCCCCGTTGCATTTTCGAAGGAATCGAGAAACCAGTAACAAACTTGGGGAAACATTCGCGAGCTTCTGAAACGAGACGCGCCATCTGAAAGCGCAGACATCGGTAAAATTTGCCTGATTATGGAAGTACTACCGCCCAGCCCGGGCAGCGATCAATCCTAAGCCCTGTATTTTCAGCGCAATTGAAATGGCAGACAGGATGCAATTGTAAACAGCAGACGAAGTGGCGCGCATCGGGGCGCTTTCGAAAGGTACCTAACGGCCAGAGGTCCTTCGAAAGCGTCCCGTTGCATTTTCAGGCAAATCGCAAGCCCCCACATCATGTGGAGTTTGCGCCAGCGGGAAAGGTTGCCATTCTGCAAAATTTGCCGGATTAAGGGAATTCCTACCCGGACACAGCCTAGAAGATTTGCTTAACTCCTGTATTTTCAGCAGGAGTCAAATGGCAGGCAGGATGCAATTGTAAGCAGCAGACGAAGTGGCGCGCATCGGGGCGCTTTCGAAAGGTATCCTCGGCCAGAGATTCCTTCGAAAGTGCCCCGTTGCATTTTCTATACGAGCTGCACTCGTTCGCGCAGGTCGACACCAGCGCGCCGAAGAATGGCGGCGATTTCTCCCTCGTTGAGCCTGGTGGCGTCATATTCCACCCTTACGATTTTCTCGCTTTCGTTAAACTTGATCTTGCGGACGCCGTACACCTCCCAAGCACGGTTGAGTGCACGCATCTCTTTTTCTCCAGGCGGCGTACTGTATCTGAACACGATATCCAGCAGGGTCATTGGCAGTCTGTTCCTCGTCAGGGTTGTATCGCAAACACTTTAATATAGTTGAATTGAGGTCAAAGCGCGCCTAAATGTCATCACACCAGGATATGGAAGGCCTTCCCTCTCCAGGCCACAATACAGTCGTCGATCCCGTTTGCGGGATGCACGTCGATCCACAAAAGGCCAAGGGCTCCGTGGAATATGCAGGAAAGACCTACCATTTTTGTAGCGCCCGGTGTGCCGAGCGATTCGCCGCCGAACCGGAGAAATTCTTAAAGCCAAAGCCACCCGCGGAGGCTTTCGTTCAACTTAGCGCGCTCACGCCCGCTGCTAGACCTCCAACCCCCAGGAATGCCCCCGTTGCAGATGGCGCAGTCTATGTGTGCCCAATGGATCCTGAGGTGCGCGAGTCCAAGCCCGGTCCTTGTCCTGTGTGTGGCATGGCCCTCGAGCGCGAGACGCTGGAGGCGGTGGAGTACACCTGTCCGATGCACCCGGAGATCATCCGCAATCAACCAGGAAGCTGTCCTATTTGCGGGATGGCCCTGGAGCTGCGCGTGGCATTTCCCGGTGCCCATGAGGAAGACGACTCTGAGCTGCGTTCTATGCAGCGGCGCTTTTGGGTGGGTGTGGCTTTGACTGTTCCCCTCTTGGTTCTTTCCATGGGGGGAATGATCGAAGGGAGCCCTCTCCATCGGCTACCGGCCCCTTGGATGGTATGGATCCAGCTTGCGTTAGCAACTCCGGTGGTGGTGTGGGGCGGATGGCCTTTCTTTCAACGCGGCTGGGCTTCTATCGTCAATCGGCGCCTAAACATGTTTACGTTGATCGCTTTGGGCACCGGGACGGCATACGTCTTTAGCCTGATTGCCACGATCTTTCCGCAAATTTTTCCGTCGTCGTTCCGCGCGGCGAATGGCAGCGTTGAAGTCTATTTTGAAGTGAGCGCTAGCATCGTGACCCTGGTGCTGCTGGGGCAGGTTCTGGAGTTGCGGGCGCGCAAGCAGACAGGCGGCGCGATTCGTGCGCTGCTTGATCTCAGTCCGAAGATGGCACTGGTGGTCCGCCCCGATGGATCAGATGAAGAGTTGGCGCTTGAGCGTGTGAAGGTTGGGGATAGGCTTCGAGTTCGCCCCGGAGAGCATGTACCGGTCGACGGAATCGTAGAGGAAGGGCACAGCACCGTGGACGAATCGATGCTTACTGGTGAGCCCATTCCAGCCGAGAAACAGGCAGGAGCCAAGGTAACCGGCGGCACCATGAATCAAACCGGCTCCTTCATCATGAAAGCCGAGCGCCTCGGAGGAGAGACCCTGCTGGCCCAGATTGTTCGCATGGTGGCGCAGGCCCAGCGCAGCCGTGCTCCGATTCAATCGCTGGCGGATAAGGTTGCGTCTTACTTTGTCCCGGCTGTAGTGATCGTGGCGTTTCTGACCTTTGTTGGTTGGGCCTTATGGGGGCCGGAGCCTCGGCTTGGGCATGCGCTGGTGAATGCGGTTGCAGTCTTGATCATTGCATGCCCGTGCGCCCTGGGACTCGCTACTCCCATGGCGGTGATGGTCGGAACCGGAAGAGGTGCGCATGCGGGCGTGCTCATTCGGAATGCGGAAGCGCTCGAATCCATGGAAAAGGTGGATACGATTGTTGTCGACAAGACAGGAACCCTTACCGAAGGCAGGCCGCGAGTCACCAAGATTCTTGCGACGCAGGGCATGGAGGAAAACGAGCTGCTGCGGCTGGTAGCCAGCGTAGAAAGGGCGAGCGAACATCCACTTGCCAATGCCATCGTTGGCGAAGCGCAGCGACGCAGCTTGAGGCTTGAAGAGACGCTGCATTTTCGCTCCATCACCGGTCAGGGTATTTCCGGCGAGGTCGTGGGAAGGAAGATCACGGTCGGCAATCCTGCACTATTTGCAGCGACGAAAATTCACAGCGAAGGCAACCTTGACGCATTCGCCAATGAGCTGCGGCAAAAAGGACAGACGGTGGTGCAGATCGCCGTCGATGGCAAAATGGCGGGCCTGATTGCCGTAGCCGATCCAATCAAAAGCTCGACTCCCGAAGCGGTGCGCGAGCTGCGTGGCAGCGGGCTTCACCTGTTCATGCTGAGTGGAGACAATCGCGTAACCGCCGCTTCGATTGCGCAAGAGTTAGGTCTAGACGAGTTTGAGGCGGAGGTCTTTCCGGAGCAAAAAGCGCAGACGGTTGAGCGCTTGCAATCCCAGGGGAGCATCGTTGCGATGGCGGGCGACGGCGTTAACGACGCGCCCGCACTTGCGCAGGCCAACGTCGGCATAGCGATGGGAACGGGCACGGACATTGCCATGGAAACGGGAGACATTACGCTGGTAAAGGGTGATCTCCGAGGGATCGCGCGGGCTAGGAACCTGAGCCAAGCCACCATGCGAAACATTCGCCAGAACCTCTTCTTTGCTTTTATCTACAACATTCTGGGAGTGCCGGTGGCGGCGGGACTTCTGTATCCATTCTTCGGAGTGCTTCTGCAGCCGACCTTTGCGGCGGCGGCGATGAGTTTCAGTTCGGTGTCGGTGATTGCCAACGCGCTCCGGCTACGCAACGCAAAGCTGTAATTCTTTAGAAAGGGTAGGGCTTGTTTTCAGGCATCATTCCGACTTCATTTCCCTTCATTTCTCATTGATTTCTCATTGATTTTTAGGCGCTTTTTGAAATATCAAAAGAATGAACTAAAACTGTAAGACTTGTCTTATCAACAAGTTCCGCTATTGGGCCGTTCGACTTTTTCAGATCCAGCGAAAGGGAACAACCTGCGAGCGAAATTGGAACCGCCGGCAGGCTGCGTCCCTGTTTTTATACGACCTTTTTCTTCCACTTTCCGAGCCGAAATATGAAGATGGCAATCAGCGCCAGAAGGATCTCTGCCGTCAAGATTGCGAAATAGACTCCATTCGGGCCAAGCGCCAACCCTTTACCAAGATAAAAAGCTAGCGGCAATTGGATGATCCAGAAACAGAGCAAACTGATGAGAGTCGGCGTTCTTGTATCGCCGGCTCCGTTGAATGCCTGCACGATCACCATGCCATACGCGTAAAGCACATAGCACAAGCTGATAATGCGCAGACAGTTCGCTCCATAGCGGATGACTTCCTGGTCGCCGTTGCCGAAGATCGCGACGAGGTTTGGGGCGAACAGCAGAAAGATCAGCGAGACCGTTCCAAGAAAAATCATGTTAAAGAAGGCAGCACGCCACACGGATTGCTCCGCACGGTCGGGATGCCCCGCGCCGAGATTCTGTCCAACGAGCGTGGCTGCGGCCGAGCCCAGCCCCCATGAGGGCAGAATCGAAAAGATCACGATGCGGATTGCCACGGTGTAGCCCGCGGTTGCCGCGCTGCCGAACGACTGGATCACGCGGATGAGCACCACCAGGCTGGCGCTGGCAACCATGAATTGCAGGATGCCATTGCCGGCGATACGCATGATGTTGCGCATCACCTGCAGGTTGAGCCGCAGATGCTTTCCCAGAATCTTTAAGCTGCCCGAGCCTTTGGCCAGCAGATAAACCTGGAAAAGCAGGCCTATACTACGGCCGATCGTGGTGGAAACGGCTGCCCCGGTTACGCCCAGGCGGGGAAATGGTCCAAGTCCCCGAATTAGGCAAGGATCGAGGCAGATGTTGATGAAGTTGGCCACCCACAACACGCGCATCGCCACAGCAGCGTCGCCTGCTCCGCGGAACGAGGCGTTGATCAGATAGAGCATCAGGATGATGCCGGAACTGCCCAGCATAATCCGGCTATAGGTTGAACCAACCTGCAGGATTCCAGGACCCGCTCCCATCAGCGCCAGCAATCGCGGCGCTAAAGGGAAGCCAATCATGAAGATCAATAGTCCGCAGGCTAAACCGATCATGATGGACTGGACAGCGGCCACCGCCGCCCCCTCCTTATCCTGTTCGCCGATGCGCCGGGCAACAACCGCTCCGGCACCCATGCTTAATCCAACGGCTATGGACATCACGATCATCAACAGTCCCTCGGTCATGCCGACCGTGGAGGTTGCATCGGGGCCAAGATGGCCCACAAAGAAGATGTCGACGATACTGAAGAGCCCTTCCATGGCCATCTCAAGCACCATGGGAATCGCCAGCAGAATAATCGCCCGGTCCACCGAGATCGCGGTGAAGTTTTCCTTCGATCCCAGAATCGCCTCTTTTACGAGGGAAAACCATGTTTGAGTTTTCTCTTGCTTGGGAACTAATACTTGTGTACTCACGAGAAATTCTCCAAAAGCTATGCGAAAAGTCCCTTGGAAGGACACGCAATAGACAGAAAAAATTGATGGAGATCAGGCGGCCAATCGGAACGAGCAGGGCCGCAAAACTACGAGCGGGTTTTTAGAGAGAGGGACATCACAATCACGAACTCTTTTGTATCACACTTGATCTTGTAAAGCACGAGAAAACTCACAATTCATATCAAGCTTGCTCCGATTTAGCCCGAATTACGTGCGGTGCCTGTAACGGCTTTATAATTCCGGGTCTTATATCATTCCAGATCAATTCCAGGTTGAGGAAAATCATGAGATACCTTGTTGCCTTGTGTATTTTGAGCGGATTGGCTTGTGCCCAGGATTCGGGCCAAGGAAAAGTCGTGAAGTATGAAGTAAAGCCGAGCGAATTGAAATACGTCTACGGAACCATGCAGCCCGTCGTCAGGCTAAAGTCGGGCGACATTCTTGAGACCAACACCGTGGACTGTTTCGGCAATGCCATTCGAAAGCCGGGAGACACGCTCAGCATGTCGAAGGGCGACAACCCGCTCAGCGGCCCGTTTTATGTAGAAGGCGCTGAGCCGGGCGACACGCTCGCGGTGAAAATTCTCGACATCAAGGTCGATGGCGATCAGGGAATCGGCGCCCTGGCTCCGGGCTTTGGAGCCATCAATTCCACCAATTACACTCCCATGCTGAATCAGCCCATACCGGAAAAGATATGGTTCTACCGGATCGACCATGCGGCCAATACAGCCACCTTCAAGGCGCTTGACTCTAATTTTTCCGTCAAGATTCCGATGCATCCGTTCTTCGGCTGTATCGGCGTGGCTCCGGCCGGTGGGGAATCGCGGAGTTCGGTAGTGCCTGAAGCATTTGGCGGCAACATGGATTCTCCGGAGGCAAGCGTCGGCAATACCGTTTATTTTCCGGTGAACGTGCAGGGCGCGCTGCTGTTTCTGGGAGACGGGCATGCGGCGATGGGCGATGGCGAGGTTGCCGGCACGGCGATCGAAGTCCCGCTACGAGGCAAGGTGCAGCTGCAGGTCATCAAGGGGAAAAAGATCAATTGGCCGCGCTTTGAGAGCAGCGATTACATCATGACCGTGGGAGCTTACAGGCCGCTGGACGACGCGCTCCGCATCGCATTTACGGAATTAGTTGGATGGATCCATAACGATTACGGCCTATCGGAGATGGATTCCTATGAACTGCTTTCGAAGGTTGCCGAAATCCATCTGAACGAGATGGTCGATCCTAACTATGTTGTCGTGGCCAAGATCAACAAAAAGTTCTTGCCGCAGGCAAAATCGGCTGGCGGAGCCCACTGAAAAGCGGGCATCGGAATGCCCGCGTTCCGAATCGGCTTACAATTTTTGGCGCGTGTCGGTGAGATCGCTGAGATAGCCGATCACTTCCGGATTCGTCCAGTTCACCGGGCCAATAAACTTGCGTCGAACCGTTCCATTGCCGTCGATGATAAACGTCTCCGGGTAGCCGGTTGTCCCATAAAACCGGCTGCTCTTGGTTCCCGCGGGATCGCGCACGGTCAAAAGATCGATATTGTTGTTGCGCAAGAACCTGACGTATTGGTCTTCGTTTTCATCGAGGCTCACAGCCAGTACGGTCAGGCGGCCGTTCATGCTTCGCTGCATTTGAACCAGCGAAGGCATTTCTTCCACGCATGGAGCGCAGTAGGTCGCCCAGAAATTCAACACCACAGGCTTGCCGCGCAGTTCGTGGAGAGCGACAGTACGCGCCGAATCCTGAACTGTGAAATCCGGAGCAGGAGAGCCAATCAATCGTGGATGCGATCCGCTATCGCATCCCGTAAGCAGAGCAAAGAATACACCGGCGAGAAATAGGGGTTTCACGCCCTTTATAATACCCCTGTCCGCATGGGAGTTGTTCATCAAAAGCCGGCCGTGGAGATAATTGTGCCGGCCCGCAACGAGCAGGCGTGTCTCGGCGAATGCCTGGAATCCCTCGTAGTGCAGCAAGGTATTGATTTTAAAATCATTGTGGTCGACGACCGGTCGACCGATGACACAAGGGCCATTGCCGGATCGTACCCCAACGTGCTCGTGCTCACGGCATCGGAACCGGCGCAGGGAATCATGGGAAAGTGCAATGCGATTATGACGGCCACTGGCCACACCAGAGCCAAATGGCTGCTCTTTACCGATGCGGACACGATGCATCGTGAGGGCTCGCTGGCGGCAGCCGTGGCAGAAGCCGAGCGGCGCAGTGTTGACCTGCTCTCTTATTCTCCCGAGCAACTGACGGAAAGCTGGAGCGAAAATATATTGATGCCGCTGGTCTATGCCGAATTGGCAAAAACCTATTCCATGGATCGAGTGAACGATCCTCAAGACGCGACTGCCGCTGCCAACGGGCAATACATTCTGGCCCGCCGGGAAGCCTATGAAGCATTGGGCGGCCATGTGGCGATTGCCAAAGAGTTGCTGGAAGATGTGGCGCTCGCGCGATTGTTCAAATCCTCCGGCAGAAAGATCTGGTTCGGCTCCGGCGCGGGATTGGTGGCCACCAGAATGTATCGCGATTTCAGGTCTCTGGTGGAAGGGTGGACCAAGAACCTTGTACTGCTTTTTAAGAATCCCCTACGATTGGGCTTGATCCGTCTGGCGGAATTTATTCTCGTGGTTCTCGGATTGGCAGGAGGGGTTGGGGCTGCCAAGACCGGCAATTGGGCTGTCGCATTCCCTCTGCTCGCGCTCAGCACGGCGATCTACCTGGCCTTTGTGTATCGCATGCGCAAGGCCAATTTTTCGTGGAAGGCAACTGCGGCAGCGTTTTGGGGACTGCCTCTTTTTACGTTGCTCCTGGTTCGCTCCTGGCTGCACTATCGCGTTCGCGGCTCCGTAACCTGGAAGGGAAGACGGTATATTCATTCTGAACCTTCCTCCAACGTCCAAACATCTATCCAGAAAGGGAACATCACGGCAAAGGGCTGAAAGAATGGTTTATTTGACGAGAAAAGCCGAGTTTTCCGCCTCGCATTACTACCACAATCCGGAATTCGATATTGAAGAAAACAAGCGAATCTTCGGAAAATGCAACAACCCTCACGGCCATGGGCACAATTACACGCTGGAAGTTACCGTAAGGGGCCAGGTGGACCAACGATCCGGTTTTGTGGTGGACCTGAAAGAGTTGAAGGAGGTCATGAACCGCGAGGTGATTGACGCGGTCGATCATCGTTTCTTAAACAAAGAGGTGAACGAATTTCGGGACCGCATTCCCACCACTGAAAACCTGGCAATCACGATCTGGAACTGGCTCCAGCCCAAATTGCAGGTGGCGGAACTGCACCGCATACGCCTCTATGAGACGCAGGATTTGTTTGTGGATTACTATGGTGAACCATGAAAGCCTATCTTACGAGGCGATACTGGTTCTCAGCTTCCCATCGGCTGCACAACGATTCTATGTCCGAGGAAGAGAATCGCACGGTCTACGGCAAGTGCAACAATCCTCACGGCCACGGACATAACTATGCCCTCGAAGTCACGGTTGCGGGCAAGGTCGATCCCAGCACCGGGATGGTGTGCAATTTAGCCGATCTGGATGCATTTATTCACGAAAGAATCGTGGAGCGCTTTGGGCACGAGAACCTCAACATGCTTTCGGAGTTCAACAATGTTGTACCGACCACCGAGAACTTGTGCATTGAGATTTACAACGTGATCGCACGCGAGTTCCAGCACGCGCCCGTCGAGAAAATCAGAATGGAAGAAACAACCTGCAACTCTTTTGAGTACGCGGGGGGAAGAGAACTTCGCGCATAAAGAGGCAAGAGAGGGCGCGATTCAAAAGGAAGAAGGGAATGTTGAGCGCGTTCAGGTTCGGCGGCTCGATCCCCAGGAAAATAAAACGTGAAGAAATTAGACGAACAAATATCGATCACATCAGCCACCACAGAGGAGTTGGTTCGCGAGTTACTGGTTCGAATCGGCGAAGATCCCAGCCGAGAGGGCCTGCTGAAAACCCCGGAGCGAGTGCGGAAGTCCCTCGAATATCTGACGCGTGGGCATGACGCCGATCCCACGGAAATCCTGCAAGGGGCGGTCTTCACCGTCAGCTACGACGAGATGGTCATCGTAAAAGACATCGAGATGTTCAGTCTTTGCGAACACCACGTCCTGCCGTTCTTTGGCAAGGTGCACGTTGCCTATGTCCCCAACGGTAAAGTCATAGGACTCAGCAAGATACCGCGAATCGTTGATGTTTTTGCTCGCCGTTTGCAGGTGCAGGAACGCTTGACGGTAGAAATCGCGGAGACCATTCAAAATGCACTGCAGCCCCAGGGCGTTGGCGTCGTCATCGAGGCGCGGCACCTGTGTGTGATGATGCGCGGCGTGGAAAAACAGCACTCCTCGGCCGTGACCTCGCACATGATGGGCTGCTTCCGCACGGCCGAGAAAACACGCGAAGAGTTTCTCGCGCTCATCCGCAATTCACGCAACGGAAGCAGCTTGTAAAGATTTTGAGCAACGTTGCTCTATGCCAAGTTTGGACGCAATTTTTTCCATAGCATGCGGGCCGGGAAGAACAAGACTGCTCCCAAGACAAGAAGCGAAGGGCCGGCCGACAGCACCCATAACAAAATCGCAATCATTCCATCGGAGAGGTTCCGGTAGCCCTCGACAGCGGCATTGCGAATCTGGGCGCCGGTGGATGGCTGCACCATCTTTAGCTCGCTGCGGTAGTCTTCCGTGATGGTGAGCTTCAGCGTGCCAAAATCGATCTGCTTTTTCATCGTCTTCCGCTGCGCTTCCATTTCCTCGATCTCGCCCTGCACGCGGTCAATTTCCTCTTCCACCGCCAGAACATCGGCAAGCTTCCCGGTGCGCTGACGCAAGATATCCGCCAGCCGCTGCTTCGTGTTTTGTGCGTTGCTCAGGCGCGCCTCAAGATCAACGTATCGTTGTGTGACATCTTCTCCGTTCTGCAATTCCTTATCCGTACGGCCAAGGCCCTTCAATTCAGTTAGAACGGCATCCAGAGCAGTCTCGGGCACACGCAAGGTCGCGGTGAGCGACCGTCCGGAATTGGGAGGAGTGTTGAGGCTTAACTCACCCATGTAGCCACGATGGCGTTTCAATATTTCTTCTACTTTGGGCCGCGCCTGATCGAAATCGTGCGCTATCAGTTCAAGCTCCCCAGTGCGGACAATCATGGGGCCGACGGGTGCTGTGCGGGCGGCCTCGTTTGGTTGGGTTTTCTCTTGAAGGTCGTCTAGCCTGTCACCGGAATATTTTGAGACGCTCGGTGCTCTGGAAGGCGCCGACAGAAGCCCTTCGGGTTCTCTCGATCGCGACGCATTTGAATCCAGAATAACTGGCGGTAGTGCCTTCACGGGGTCAGGTAGGATGGGGACTGCCCGTGCAGCATCTTGCCGCGATCTATGCAAAGTTGGCACTCCGACAAGGGCAATCAAGATGCCCGCCGCCGCAATGCCCCAAGCCGTTTTTGGCCAATGCAATGGGTGGATAACCCTGAGCCATTTCGTACGATCCAGCAAGCTGGCGTTACGGTTCTTTATTTCGCTGTTCGCGGTTGTCGGAGGCAGCGAGGAGACGCTTTCGACCAAGTTTGCTTCAAAGGGTTCTGTTTGCCAACCCGCCAGAAATTGCGAAACATCCCTCAGCTCGGCGGCGATCTTTTGACATTGTTCGCATTGATCCAGATGAGCAGCGGCTCTAGACGACTCCTTGGCACCGAGTTCGCCATCGAGATAGGCCATGAGCTCGTCGGGTTCCATGATGTGATTCCGGCGATTCATTTTGAACCCCCTTGTTCGCTTGTGGACAGCCTGCTGGTTGTTCGCGAGTCCTTCGTCGAGTCTTTCAATGCGGCATCCTCTGCTAAAGAAAAAGAGCGTGCACATCCTTCATCCCAATTGGATTTCGGATGGCTCTGCAATTCGTCTCTCATGGCCATCCGCGCCCGAAATAGTCTGGAGCGCACCGTATTCACCGGCACCCGCAAAAGCTGGGCGATCTCCCTATAGCTGAGCTGCTCATATTCGCGCAGCATAAGGACATCACGGTCTATCGGATCGAGCCTTTCCATCGCTTGTCGTATGCAGAGAATTGTGTCGGCTGATGCATTGATGGCCGGCTCGCTGATCGATTTGGTGATCGATTCGAGCGGAGCTTCCACCTTCGCCTCCCGCCGCCTTTCTTCCGCCAGCAGCTTCAAGCCGATTCCATACAGGTACGTCCTTACCAGGGAGCGCGGCTCGTAGCGCGAAGCTGCCCGGATAACCGCGAGGAACGTCTCCTGAACCATCTCTTCAGCGCGCTCGCGGCTTCGGATACGGCGACGGAAAAATCCGAATAAGGGGCCGCGGTATCGGGCGAAAAGAAGCTCTAGGGCGTCGCGTGAACCTTGTTGGAACTCAAGTATCAGAGATTCGTCACTGGTCATTTTGGGTGTCGTCGCTGGTCATTTGCCGCCCCGGCTTAGCGGCTCTTGTCAGACTTGTAATGATGGAAGAATGAGAAAAGTTCCATGACCTTGCAAAAAAGAAAGGGGAAGGGGTCGATGGCCAAACGAGTAGGGCCGGAGAGAAAAAGAAAAGGTCAATACCTGACACGGGGGCATGATGCCGATCCGAAGTAATCCTATATGTCGAGCGATAAAATCATTTAAATCAGCACGATACCTCGTATTATTGGTGTTTTGCTCGCCGTTTTGTAGGTGCGAGAACGCTTAACCGTCAGCATATCTTTGAATTACAGTCTCTGAATTACTGTCCCTCGGTCAATGCAGACTTTTTGAGTGTGGGCCCAGTGCGAGACACGTTAGACAAGATTCTTATTCGGCCATATCATGCGCTTTTAGGTAATGTAATAGCATTGGCGGGATCACTGCCTTTCCGATTTCCCAGGCTTTGCCAGGTATTTGCTTTAAGTATCCCAGCATTTTATTTTCATCCTTTTCGTCAGCGGCCTTCTCTGCGCTGGCAAGCAATCCGACATATTCGTCTGTGTCCACGGATTCTTCCTGCTTCTTGAAAAATGCTCTCATCTGAGCCAGTTCTGGCCTTAAATCATTTAACGCAGTGGTTGTTATCTGCTGAACTGAAATGTTTCCGGTTTGTGAGGCGTTCAGCACACCGCCGTTCTGAACGATGTGTTGATTATATATATCGCCGTATCCTTCCTTCGGCATAGCGTTCCTTTTCCTCGCGTCCTCTACTCGTGCGGTCTCGACTGCCACCTTGATGCGGTTCATAATCTTCACACTGTTCAGATTGCCTTGCTGGCGCACTGAGAGCGGGACTTTAACGCCGCCTATTCCTTGGCTGTGCAACTCAAGTGAGCGACGGAACTGGATGTCCAGAAAGTCTCCGGCTGCTTTGATAAGACAATTACAAAGGGGCTGTGTCAATGAGATTTCATATAATTTACAGGTTTCGATGGCAGCCTCAACATACTCTATCGTCAGGCTTTCGAGGTGTTGCTCTTTAAGCTTCCATTCCTGTATCTGTTGCAAACCAGAGCGACCTTGATTTTGAGACAAAATCTGTGCTCGAAAGTCTCTCAATCGTGTCTGGTATTTTTCAGTTGTAGCGTCATGCAGGACGTTTCGCAGGTTAATGAAGTGTTTCCTTGCAGTCTCAGGCAAGCAATCTTTAACTTCGGTCATGTCTTTTTCCGATTATGTAGATTGTACAGAATACAGCAATACAATGCTCTCGTATGTACGCTCCCAAATGGATCGCGGATAAATATTGCCTGACATCCCCAAGATGCTTAAATTAAGAAGGAATTCCGCCAAATAACTGCTCAATCTTACATTCAATATTATCTTAGTATTCGATTTTAAGATTGAGCGTGATCTATGAAACATCCACAACAACCAATTCGTTATTAGAGGATCGAGTTCCTATGTTTAGGAGAGCGCAACGATACTTTGAACCACTCTTGCAGCGGAGCGCGTCTGGCCAGAATATCTTTGCTGGCACTCATACGGAATTGTCATTGCATGGGCATGAGACATTTCTGGATATCAAAGAAAAGCAAAGAAGGTGGAGGATCTTTATCGTGAAAACAATATCAATTTACCTTCGAGCTGCAGTTTGAGCCGCTTAATTGCTGATGCAAAGCTTGTTTCAGATTCTTGGTTAGTCAGTGCGAGCGGTCGAATCCCCATGCCACTTGTTTATAATGCTGCGCATCTTAATCGCATTGCGGATGCTCTGCTTCCTCTGCGGGGAACCTCGTATTGTTCAAGGTTCTTGACAGAATTCAGGTCCGGCAATCTTAATCTCCTCCTAAGGGATAGATGCCGCGTGAAGAGCCTTCTGTGGGAACTTGAGTTATCGGCCCTCCTTCGCATGAGGTCGTTCGATGTATCGTTTGTTGAACCAGACATCGTAACGAATTTTGAGGACGCCAAGGTCGGCATTGCCTGCAAGAAATTGTATTCGGATAAACATATCCAGAATATCCTTTCCGAGGCAGCAGAACAAGTCGAATCTGACGTTGATTTCGGGATTGTTGCTCTAAATCTGGATGATCTTGCACCACAAAATAGCGTGTTAGAGGCCAGAACTTTGCGTGAAGCAGAAGATGCTGTAACCAACGCAAACAATAGCTTCTTAGCCAGGTATGACCGCCATTTAAGAAAATATTTGGCTTCTGGTCGGTTGCTTTCAGCGCTAGTTTCTACCGCTGTTGTGGTGCAGGTTCCTGGCGAAGACATTCACGTACACAATGTACGTCGCTGCAGTATTTGGGCAATGCGAGACCTCCCAGCGGAAAAAGAACAACAGCTTCACGAGTTTTACAAGCGACTGATGCTCTAGCCCGGATTGAAAAAGAGAAGTCACGGGCCCGGGGAAGTGGCAAAATACGATATCGTATCCAGGACATATGGAATCGGAACGCAAACCCAACTCGGCGTCCTCCGCTCTGCAATCGCTTGAGGGCAAAACCGCCGTTGTTACCGGCGGTAACAAGGGAATTGGCTTGGCGATCGCCACGGCTCTCGCGGATCAGGGCTGCCGGGTTATGGTAGCCAGCCGTAACGTGCTGCCGAAAACTCCGAGGCGCGATACGAGCGGGGAACTTATCTCCGTGAAATGCGATATCCGCGATGCGAGCTCGGTGAAGCAGCTCTTCGCATCTGTCCAGGAACGCTATGGTTCGCTCGATATCTTGATCAATAACGCCGGCGTAGCGCATGGCCTTGCCCCCGTGGATGGAATTTCTATTGAGACATGGATGAGCGTGATAGAGACGAATCTTACCGGAACATTTCTGTGCGCGCGAGCAGCGCTGCCTTTGATGCATCCAGGGGGAACGATCGTCAACAACCTCTCGATTGCCGCCGAGCAAACTTTTGCGGGCATGTCTGCCTACAACGCCTCCAAGGCGGGCGCGCTGGGTTTCACCAACGCCCTACGAGAAGATTTGAGGAAGAGGGGCATTCGGGTGCTGGCTCTGCTTCCAGGAGCCACCGCCACGGATATCTGGCAGCAATTTTGGCCGGACGCGCCCCGCGAAAAGATGCTTTCCACGGCAACGGTTGCCGAAGCTGTCCTTCACGTTCTCGCTTTACCGGCGAACGCCACGATCGAAGAAATCAGGCTCGGGCCAGCCGCAGGGGTTCTTTAGGAAAATGAAAGCAGGGAAGTTTCTGCTCGCATTCGGCTAGGGCGAGCCATAGTCGTAGGCGAAATACCGGGTGCGGGCCGGCATAATCTTGATGAGAACCACGCCTGCGACAAATCCTCCAATATGCGCCCAGAACGCCACTCCTCCTGCTGGCTGGCGGGTTGAGAGAAGAGCGGTGGCCGTGCCGTTCAGCAATTCAAGCACAAACCAATATCCGAGCAAGAGCCATGCCGGTAGCCAGATGGGGAAGAAAATGACGGCCAGCGTGAGCACCCGTGCCGTCGGAAAAAGCGTGAAATAGGCGCCCATAATCCCGGCGATAGCACCGCTGGCTCCCACGCTCGGAATGTTCGAGTTAAAGTTGAAGAAATAGTGCGTAATGTTTGCAGCTAAACCAGTTATCAGATAGAAAATGAGGTACTGGAAATGGCCCAACCGGTCTTCCACGTTATCCCCGAAAATCGCCAGAAACCACATATTGGAAATAAGGTGCCAAACCGTTACATGCAGGAACATGGAGCTGAACAAGGGAATCAGGACGGCTTCGAGGGGCAATCTTCCGTTAAGCCACAGGTTCACATGCCGAGGCACAAATCCAAAATGAAGGTCGACAGCTCGCTGAATGCCCCAGAACCTTTCCAATAGGAAGACCGCAATGTTCAGAAGGATCAAGAAGTAATTCACAAGCGGCGGCGTGGACCGAGGCGCATCGTCGCGGATGGGCAAGAGGATCATGGGAGTGTAGTTTTACTATGATGCTCGATAATCGGGAGTTACTCAAGAGGAGGGAAATGCCGCATCCTCCCTTGGAGAGACGGGTTGCCCAGCCACTTTTTAACCTTTAAGTGTTGTAACATGAAATCTCCTCGGAAACTGTTTCGTCGATCCGCACCCAGACGCCCGCCGCGATTGAATCGAACGGAGATGAGACCTCGCGAACCGGAGCTGACCCATTTTGGACGGAGTCCTTATTGTTGACAAACCTGCCGGCATGACGTCCCACGATGTAGTGGCGTCTGTGCGGCGCATTTTGCGAGAGCGTTCTGTTGGACACCTGGGAACGCTTGATCCTTCCGCTACAGGCGTGCTGCCTTTGGTAGTGGGGCGCTTTACCCGTTTAGCGCAGTTTTATACGGAGGCAGACAAGCGTTATGAAGGCTCAATACGTTTTGGCTTTGCCACCGATACCTATGACGCCGAGGGACAGCCCACCGGCCCTGAGCAGGCCGTTTCCTTGTCGCTGGAAAGCATTCGCTCGGCAGCCGCGCGTTTCCTGGGAATGATTGAGCAGACTCCGCCGCCGTACTCGGCCAAGAAGATTGCCGGCGTACCAGCCTATAAACTGGCGCGGAAGAATCAGGAAGTCAAACTGAAACCCAAGCAGATCGAGATCAAGGAGTTTGAAATCGTTGATTGGGATGGCGATTGGGATGGCCAGAATGCACGATTCAAAACGTGGGTAAGCTCAGGGGCCTATGTGCGATCGCTGGCCCATGAGCTAGGCCAAATCCTCGGCCCTGGGGCGCATCTCTCCAGCCTCAAACGCACCGCCGTTCGAGAATTCCGCATCGAGGAAGCCCACAACCTCGATGATCTGCAAAGAGCTGCTGACCCGAGAGACTTATTTATTCACCCAAGGCTGGTACTGCCGGAAATACCGGCGGTTACCGCCGATGAGATGACTGTAGGAAAGATACGACACGGCGCGGCCGTGAACCTGCCTGAGTTTGGCAAATCCCTAATGGTAAGGACATTTGCAAACCAGACCGAGTTGATTGCCATCTGCCGCCGGATCGCCGGCACGCTCTTTCAGCCGAAGATTGTGTTGGTATGAGGAGCGCTGATCAAAAAAACGACACCGTCATTTGGTGTAATCGTCATTAAAGAGATCTGCCAGGGAAATGGAAAAACTTGTAGGCGCGTCGAGTATCTCGCGATCTTTCACTTCGAGAATGCCGCTAAGTTCGTGAATCCCGTTTTGATCGTGAATCACCGCACGGCGCAATTCCGGATAGAGCAGCCAGACCAGTTTGGAGCCGGCATCCAGGTACTGATGAACCTTTAAGAGCATGTCTTGAGCTGAATTGCTGGGAGAGATGATTTCGACCGCGAGTGTGGGACTGCCTTCAATTGGGGACTTACGAAGATCAAACCCTTGCAGTTGGTCGTTCCTGAGAAAAGCAATATCGGGCTTTCTAACGGTGGTAGGAGCCAAGCGGAAATCCGTTTCGTCAAGTACCAATCCTAAATGATGGGTCGATACGTAGAAAGTGAGAGCGTGCCGGAGCCGGTATCGCACGATGTTGTGGAGTGGAGAGGGAGATGGAGTCACGAGCAATTCTCCTTCAGTTAATTCATAGCGTTCATCGTTGTCTGGGAGCAGCAAAAACTCGTCAAAAGTCAGCCTTGTGGATGTGCTCATGATTGACCTCTCACAAACCAGCGGTCTCCGTTTCAAAGAATAGCATTTGCTTCCGATGTCAGAGCCACCCGGTTTGACCTTTCCGGCACACCCCTTAAATGCGCCTCAGTCCGGCTACCTCACTACCCATTATCAATGTCCGATAACGGATATTATGTTAAATATTGGTTGAGGGTTCGTATTTCCAGGCGTCCCACATGCCTTGATCTCTTAAGGAGCGGTGGGTTCCGGCTCCGCTGCCAAGATGCGGTTCAGGTCTTCCCTGAAGCGCTGCAATAACAGCACGCGCTCCGGCGTGGCTTCAAGCACTTCGTCTTTGTGAACGAAGACCTTCTTGTCTCCACGATCGACCAACGGGCCAAGACTTTCCCCCATGCGCCAGCCAACATTGCCGAGTACACGAAGGCCCTCCGCTTCTGCGGTTACGAATGCCATGCAATCATTGCGAATGATTCCGATCGCCTTGGGAAACCGTGGAAAGGTTTGAAGATCGAAACCGGCTTGATAAAGCCGCTGGAGTTGTTCGGCTGGGTCCTTCATGAAAGAGTTTTTTGAGAAATCCGAAATCTCGGGATTCGTGGCCTCAGCGCTTAGCTCTTTGCAAATAAGCTCCCTGCAAATACGCCGGGCACTCAACGGATAGATCACATCTTGTATCGGCCGAGGTCCTCGTCGTTTAAACCCTCGAGCCACTTTCGGAGGTCTTCGGCGGAAACGCGGTCCGCAGGTGTGGAGGCAAGCTTGGAGTGCTTCAGCACTTCATCTTCTACGTAGATCGGGCAATCAAGCCGCAGCGCCAGCGCCAGCGCATCGGAGGGCCGCGAATCAATGCTGATCACCTTGCCGTCCCGTTCCATCCAGATCACGGCAAAGAAGGTGTCATCGCGCAATTCGTTGACGACAACCTTGTGGACATGCGTGTCCAAACCGATCAGAAGGTTTTTGATGAGGTCGTGGGTCATGGGCCGGGGCGTGGTGACTTTTTCGATCTCCAGGGCGATGGCGTTGGCCTCGTAGACTCCTACCCAAATCGGCAATACTACGTCGCTGCCTACGTCCTTCAGAACCACAATGGGCATGTTGGTCACCGGATCCATCATTAGCCCCCGAATCTTCATTTCCACTTCCATCATGACCTCCCTACCGCGCCATTTCACCCACCAAACTGTTGGGAAAACTCTTGAGAACGAGAACATTAACATACTGGCCAGCCTCAGGCTGCATTCCCTCGGCCGCCATGAAATTCAAGGTAATATTCTGCGTGGTGCGCCCCACGATCTGTCCGCGCGCTTCGTTTTTACCCTCAACCATTACTTCATAAATATGCCCTACGCGCTTCTCGTAGTTAATTCTTTGGATCTCTCGCTGCCGTTCTTGCAGCACGTGCAGGCGGGTCGATTTTTCGGCTTCCGAAATGCTATCGATCATTCCAATGGCAGGCGTGTTGGGCCTTGGCGAGTATTTAAAACTGAAAACCCCGTCGTATTGCGATTCGTGCAACAGAGCGATGGTTTCCTCAAACTCTTCCGCCGTTTCGCCGGGAAAGCCCACGATCACATCGGTGGTAATGGAAATTTCCCGCCTGGCGCTTTTGATCCACCCAATCTTTTCGAGATATAGCTCGCGGGTGTATTCGCGGTTCATCGCCTTCAGCACCCGCGAAGAACCGCTTTGAACTGGAAGGTGAATATGGTCGCAGAGGCTCGACGAGGCGTCGACTGCATCGACAATATCTTTCGTGAAGTGCCGGGGATGAGAGGTTGTAAAGCGCACGCGGCGGATGCCTGGTATCTCGCCGACCGCAAACAGCAGTTCCGCAAAGCTGTGCTTCCCTAGCGGGTCGTGATACGCGTTCACATTCTGCCCTAGAAGCTGAATGTCGGTGTAACCCAAATCGGCCATTTGCCGGGCTTCCGCCAGGACCGAGTCGGAGGTTCGGCTGCGCTCTTTGCCGCGAGTGTACGGCACCACGCAGTAGGCGCAAAACTTGTCGCAGCCTTCGATGATCGTGATGTATCCGCGATGAGGATTGCTGCGTGCGGTGAACTCGGTCTCAAACGTCTGATCGGTCTCCCGATCGTCGAGGCCGGTCACGCGGTTCTCGCCGGATTCAATCTGAACCAGCATCTGCGGCAGATTACGGTAGGAAGCCGAACCGGCAACCAGAGAGACCCATGGAGCCTTCTCAAAGATCTTGGCGCCTTCTTGCTGGGCCACGCATCCAAGGACTGCAAACTTCTTGCCTTGTGCCCGGAATTTTTTGTAATCCTGAAGGCGATGAAAAACTTTTTGCTCGGCTTTGTCGCGGATGGAGCAGGTGTTGTAGAACACCAATCCGGCCTCTTCTACGGTCTCCACCTGCCGGTATCCCTGCTGGATGAGGGTCCCGATGACTTTTTCGGAGTCGTGGACGTTCATTTGGCAGCCGAAAGTCTCGATATAAAACGTCTTTTGCGAATTTTCCTTCACTTAGCAAAGTATAGCGCGCCCGGCAATCATTTTTACCCGGAGATTTAACAAATCCTGAAAGTAGAATTGTGGACATTTGCCATGCAACCCGACGAAAGAGACATCTGGAACCGAAAATATCGCGAAGCATTTCAAGAGCCGCAAAAGCCGGACGCGTTTTTTCTCCAGGCTTATGACGAACTTCTGGAGCCTGCACCACCGGGCCGTGCGCTCGATGTTGCGGGAGGCCTTGGCCGCCACGCCCTGTGGCTGGCTGAGCGTGGATGGCGGGTGACTCTCGTGGATATTTCCGATGTGGCGATGGAGAGGGTTCGAACACAGGACGATGCGAGAGGGACGCTTTCAAAGATTGAGACCAAGGTGGTGGATCTTACATCTCCGTCAGTAACTGCCGGGATCGAGTTGGGCCGCGAGGGCTACGACCTGATTTTGGTGTTCTTGTATCTTCAGCGCGATCTCTTCCCTGCTTTGATCGAGGCGCTCAAGCCTGGCGGGCTGCTCCTTTACAAAACCTATACCGCCGAAGGCCTCAACATCGGCTCCGTACGCGGACCTCACAACCCGAAATATCTGCTCGCGCCCGATGAATTGCGGCAGGCGTTTCGCGAACTGGAGATTCTCCAATACCGCGAAGAAGGCGGCGTTGCGGAGATGATCGCGAAAAGACCTTGAGGCCCTGACGTTGGATTGTTCAGAATGTTTCGATTTGGGACGGACGATGACCACAAAAGAAGCAATCCTCGAAGTGCAGGAAAAGGGATATTGTGTGCTCCGGGAGCATTTGCCAAAAAACGTGGTCGAGGCTTGTAAGAACGCATTTTGGCCGGTTCTTCTCACATATCTTGAGAAACACGGCCATGAGCCTAACCGCGGACCTCATCGCCATTTTCTTCCGATGCCATTTGATCTGCCGTGCTTTGCGCCGGAGTTCTTCTTTGATAACGAGATTCTTACCATTGTTCGTAGCGTAATGGACGAGCGCGTCGTCGCTGACCAATGGGGCTGTGACGTACCGCTCCGGGGTTCGGAGTACCAGCGCTTTCACGTGGATTATCAGCGCCCTTTATTTGCGGAAGCTCCCGATCTTTCACTGCCTCCCTATATCCTGATGATCAGCTTTGGCTTGGTTCCGATCACATCTGAGCACGGCCCAATGGAAATCGCACCCGGCACGCATCGCATGACGCGCGAGCAGGCGATGCGGTCGGTTGAATGCAATGCAGGCGCGTTCTTTTCGGTGCCGCTAGAAATCGGCGATGTACTGATTCGCCATCCCTGGGCATTGCATCGTGGCACTCCCAACGTGACGGATACGCCGCGAGCCCTTGTAACCGTGCGTTATGTGCGCCGATGGTACGCCGATACCAGTCGAGAGGTGAATGCAATCCCAAAAGCGCTTTGGCAATCGCTGACGGCCGAGCAGCGAGAGATCATGCGATTTCCGGTCGAGAACTAGATCGATCATCACGATGGCTTGCCCTGTTCATGCCCCATCTGTCTTAGGACTGTGGGACTGTGATCTTTCGCGATGCAGGATGGATGTTACAATCACGCCTGTCCTATGGCGAACGAACCACTCACGAACAATAACGACGCGGCAGGAAGCGCGGCTCAACCTGCCAAGGGCCATCATCACCGGGAGACAAAGAACCACTGTTTCGCATGTGGCAAGGACAATCCCGAGGGGATGTTTCTGGATTTTCATTTTGAAGGCAGCGAAGCGGTTTGCAACTTTACGCTCACTCGCCGCTACACAGGCCCTCCGGGACATGCGCACGGAGGAATTATCGCTACCATCCTGGATGAGGCCATGGGCAAGGTCAATAAGCTTCGCAGTGTGCTGGCGCTCACCAAAGAAATGAGCATTGAATATCTAAAGCCGGTACCGTTAGAGAAGCCTCTGGTGGTGGTTGCCCGCGAACGCGAGATTGAAGGACGAAAACACGTCAATGTTGGTGAAATTAAGAACGCAGCTGGCCAGGTCCTTGCGCGAGGGACAGCTACCTTCATTGCAATCGATCCCGAGAAGATGTTCGGCCGATTTGCCGAAGAGGTGATGAGTCCTCCAGGGAACGGGCAAGCCTCGTGATTATTGAACCGAACTTAATCGTCAAGCCGCTGTGCTGAAACGCAATTGGTTTGGGAGCTAGACTGCCGGAATCTACGAAGGCGAGAAAACGGGCAGCCGCTTCGCCAGAGCCTAAGATCGACGAGGTTGTTTCCTTCGGGCAGTCGTCGGAATCCGGTCGCCAGGCGTGATCACATGTGCCGACAAAAGCGATTGCGGAAAATCCTTCGGATTGAGGGTCACGATGAAATCGGCTTTGCCAGCTTCAGCGCAAGCACAAAACGGGTCATCTCCGGGATCGGGAGAGATAGCAGGCATTCGTACGGCATCCACGGGTTCGGCCTCTTCTCGTAGCAGATTGACGATTTTACCGATGAGTGACCGACGCACGCCTAACCTTGCTAGGACTCGCTTGTATTCGGACACGATCTCATCTGTGATAAGCCAGACAAACGTATTCGACTCGATCCAGTCCTGAAACATCCCGGCGCTTGGGTTCTTGGGAGCGATCTCCGAAGTCTTCAGGCCCGCAATTCCCGCCACGAGAACGGAGGTATCGACAACGCCTCTAGGCCGATTTCGTTTTTGAGCGGGCAACGACAGTAATCTCCGGAAGCTTCTTTTGCCCTACGCGGCTTTCTCGAACCACTTTCAAGATTTCGCCTTCCGAGATGTCATCTAAGTCGGCGGCGGCCTTTCGTATACTTCGCAAAAAATCTTTCTTCCATCCCGGTCTCTTACGGCCCTTCGGGAGATCCTTGAACGCCGAAGCCAGGGGGATCTGGTTTTTCAGCTCTCGCGCCAGCGAGCGAACTGGAATCTTGATTTCCACTGCATCCGTGTGGTTGAGCGGACGGGAACGGAGGCAGATATCTCTCGGATCCTTGGTTTCTACCTGGCCCAAGTTTTCCGAAAAAGCCTCTGTGAAGCGTGCCAAGAGTTCGCTCGAACTGCCAAGGGATTCCTTGAGGTAAAACGCTACTTTGGCTTCCAGAAGAACCTTCATATCAAACCAGCACACGTTTCTGCGCCGGGCGGGACAAATGACTCCCATTTGCACGAGGTTTTGCAAATCTTTGGGAAGAACGCCCAATGCAATGCTGGCTTGTTTGAGCTTGAGTATGACCGTCTGCATAAGATTAACTGCCTAAAGTTTAGACGGCTATTGTCTAAGAATCAAGTGCCAAGGCATCTTCAAATAGATCATTAAGCGGGTGTGGGCCCGATAAGTTTTCCAAACCCGGTTGCATCCTTTCAATTGCGGAACCCCTTGCAAATCCAAGGACAATGAAGCCTGCCCTTTGCGACCCGAATGTTTATGCCTACGTCTTTTTAAAAGAATCTTTTGACCGTTCTCTTGCCGGAACCGCAGCTAAGAGCGAGCCGTGATTTCTGCAGGCAGGCCTATCAAGCATAAGGAATGCTCAACGATCGGTTGAGAAAATTCAAATCGTGCTTCCACATGGGTGTTGTTACATTGGTAGCATGAAGTGCAAATATCTCTTGCTTCTCTTGGTCCTTTGGGCAGGGACTCTGGCGGCTACTTCGCAATCGGGCTCGATCGTAGGCACCTGGGCTCTCACCGCAGCCGACAAGCTTCTTCCGGATGGCACACGCACGTCTGATTTTGGAGACAACCCGCACGGTCTCGTCATCTTCACAGCCGATGGCCATTACACTGTTGAGATCTATCGCGCTGATCGTACAAAGTTTTCATCCGATGACCGCTTCAAAGGAACTCCTGATGAGTATAAGGAAGCCTTTCTAGGAATGAGCGTCCACTTCGGGCGATACACGGTGGATCCTGACAAGCACACGATTCGTTTCATCATCGATCGCGCCTCGTTTCCCAATTGGGATGACGCCACACAGGTTCGAAGCTATGAATTAAAAGGCGACGAGCTGTCCTGGAAAGTCCCGGCTCGACCCGACGGCTCGATTCCGATTACGGTTCTGCGCCGGGTTAGATAATCGGGGGCAGCGTCCAGAGGCCACGCCCAACATTTTCACTTTGTTCGCGACATCCTGTTGCCCTTGGTAGGTAGATAAAAACCTATGTCTTTTTAAGTTCTATGGCTGGCGGTAATGGATGAATGAGGCCCGCGAACCCAGAGCAATCGCATGAAAACTTTGATAGCTCTTTATGTGAGGGGGCTTAGAGGCAAGCCTAGGTAGGAAAAGCCGAAGGAGATGCCTTGGAGCACAAATGAGAACAAAAGTTCTCACATGTGCTCCAAGGCATGAAATTTATTGCGTGCGCTTTAACGCCGCCCTGAAGGGCGGCTCTTCCACAGTTGTGCCAGCTTCATCGCCAGCCTGATTTATCAAGGGGCTGAAGGAGCACACGAGTCGTGAGACAAATTTCAAAACGGGACAAACGGTCAGATTTCTTTCATGCGATTGCCCTGCCGCGCACTCTTACAGCGACCAAGCCGTCATTCAGAGTGGAGTGCGGCGATGGGGTTGAGGCGCATGGCACGCAGCGCCGGCATATAGCTGGCGGCGAGCGCAACCGCGGTAAGCGCAAGGGTGACGCCAGAGAAGGTAGGTAGATCCGTAGGCGACACGCCGTAGAGCAGGCCGACCATCAGGTGAGAGACGATGAGCGCTCCGGCCACACCCAACCCAGCACCGGCGGCGGCCAGACGGAGTCCCCGACGCAGGACCATCTTGAGGATATTGCCTCTTTGGGCTCCCAGTGCGAGGCGGATGGCGATCTCACGTCTTTGTTCATTGACCACATAGGAGATGGTTCCGTAGATTCCAAGTCCGGCGAGCAGCAAGGCAGTGGTCGCAAAAAATGCCACCATCTCCATCGAGAAGCGCCTTACCGAAAGTGAGGAGGAGAGGACGTCATCCAGGGTCTCCGCATGGAAAACAGGAAGTTCCGCGTCAATGGATTGGACATGCCGGCGCAATTGTGCGGGGATGATGCTGGGATCGAGTTGTCCCCGAAGAAAGATGGCCAGGTCTTTGAAGGGGCGCTGGTATACGCAGCGGTAGATCTCGGGAGTTACCGCATCCGCCAGCGATTCCGTGCGAGCATCCGCAATCACGCCGACGATCGTGGTCCAGCCTGCTTTGGCAGCCCGATCCGTACTACCGTCATTCGACGTCCATCCCGACAGGCCGAGCCGGACGCGTTTGCCCAGCGGATCCTGGTCTGGCCAGTAGGCGCGTGCCGCGGCCTGATTGATGACCGCGACCTCGGGCGTACTCTCAAGATCCTGGTCGCTGAAAAGGCGTCCGCGCAGCAGCGGCATACCTAATAGGTGGAAGTATTCGGGCGAAACGATGGAACCACCGATCAGGTGAGCCAGATTGGCTTTGGTCTCGTCATTCGTCCGGGGGCCTTCGCGGATCATCAGAAGCGGCTCGAGATCGCCGTGACTATGGCCCAGGGGGAGAGCGGCCACGTCTCCAAGAGCCGCTTCCTCTACGCCTGGCAGGGTTCGGCTGCGGCGAAGAATCTCGCGCAGCAAAACAGATTCCTGTGTGGCGGTTCGATAGATATCGGTAGTGGGATCGTTGGGACCAGGCAGCCAAGTTTGAATGGCCATCACGCGGGCCGGATTGAAACCGGGCGGCACCTTGAACAAGTCCCAAAAACTGCGCAGCAAAAGGCTCGCGGCGACCATGAGCACTAAGGAGAGTGCCAATTCACCGACGACCAGAATCTGGCGGGCGCGTGATCGTTCCGGGGAACCTTTGGAGCCGCGTCCTTCTTGCCGGAGCGTACCAATCAAATCGACTCGGCTCATCAGCCAGGCGGGAGCAAGCCCGAAGATGGTTCCGGCTGCAAGACAGACCGCCATAGCAAACGCCAGCACGCCCCATCCAACCGTAATATCGCTGCCGTGCGGAAGGCTCTCCGGAATAAGCCGCAGTAGGAAATGTTGGGTGCAGAAGAGAACGGCAAAACCGGCGATTCCGCCAAGCAGGAAGAGCAACAGAATCTCGGTCAGAAGCTGGCGGATGAGGCGTGGTTGTTGCGCTCCCATCGCTTGGCGAACCGCAATCTCACGACCCCGTACACTGGCCCTGGCGAGCAGGAGATTGGCGACATTGACGCAACTGATCAGGAGGACCAATCCCACCGCGCCGAACAGCAGAATAAGAGACTGGCGAACGCTGCCGACCATACTTTCGCTGAGCGGAGTCAGGCGTACGCGCCATGCGGCCTGCGCCGGATACTCGGCTGGATATTCCTTTTTCAACGATTCAACCAGGGCATCGATATGCGCCTGGGCGGCCGCGATCGAGAGACCCGGCTTCAGGCGGGCGATGACCTTTCGATGCAGACGTAAACCACGCTGTGGAGGCTTAAATGGCAGGCCCGAATAGCCCGCTCCCAACCACAGCTCTACATTCTGCTCCTCGCCGGTTGAGCCCTGATCGCGAAAAGCGCGCGGCATCACGCCCACGACTTGATAGGCGTCGTTGTCCAGGCGTAGAGTCTTGCCGATCACGTGCGGGTCGGCTCCGAATTCCCTCCTCCAAAGCCCGTCGCTCAGCACCACCTCCAGGTTGAAGCCTGGAGTGGCATCGTACGGATCGAAGGTGCGGCCCAACTGCGCGTCCACACCGAGGAGCGCAAAGTAGTTCGGCGTAACACTCTTGAAGCTGAGACGCAGGGGCTGGGCACTCCCGGTGAGGTTCACGTTTGCGCCGGTGCCGCAAATCGACACGGACTGGAATATCCCGGAACTCTGAAGATCTCTAAACTCAGGGATAGAGATGCCGACATCCTGCGCTCCCGCTCCGGGAAAGTCGTCCTGGATCCGAGTCAACTGGGTGGGGTTCGGGTACGGCAAAGGATGCAGCAGCGTGGCGTCAATCACGCTATAGATGGCGGTGGTGACTCCGACGCCCAGCGCCATGGTTGCGATTGCAATGAGAGAGAATCCAGGAGATCTCAGAAGCATGCGAACCGCGTAGCGCAGATCGAAGAGCAGATTCCCGAGCATGAGTGCACTGTATCTATCCCATAGACACTGGCACAATTTGATTCTTTTTACCGGTGAAGTGAGCGTCGCTTATGCTTTTCGCAGGATGCGCGAGCGCTGAGGATATGTGAACTCGGCAAGAACGCCTTGTGTCGCCGAAGCAAGTAAGGAATGCAGAGCGTCGACCGCAGGTGTAGCCGTGACGTTGGGGCCACGGTGTAGCGCAACGGGAAAGCTCGGGAGCACCGGGAGGCGATGCAGCGATTTCTTCGCCATGAGCGGCGGCGGTATTTGCATCGCGGTACGTGCGGTGATGCCAAGTCCGCCTTGAAGGGCTGCCCATAGGCCGTCCAGGCTTGGGCTGGTGGCCGCGATACGGTACGGGATGCCAGCGGCTTCGAGCTGTTGCACCGCAGCCTTGCGGAAGGCGCATTGAGGGCCTAACACAGCAAGAGGTAGTGAAGCATCCTGCATGCGGAAGGTGCGGCTAGCGATCCAAAGCGCGGGCAGTTCTCCCAGCAGCAGTGCGTCCTTCCGGTCTGCAAAGCCGATCGTTAACGTGAGGTCAAGCTGTCCTTTATCCAGGGCTTCGATAAGCGCTCCGTTGCCCTCGATACGCAACTCGATCTGCGTTCGCGGATAGAGTGCTGTGAACTGCCGTAAAGAGTCGGGCAGCACCGACGCGAAATCCTGCGGAGCACCGATGCGAACGGCGCCCGCCAATGTGACTCCCTGCATGGTTTGCAGGAGATCATCATTCAATGCAAGCATACGGCGCGCGTATCCGAGCGCGGTCTGGCCGGCCTCCGTCAACTTAAGTGTCCGGCCGTGCTTGCGAAAAAGCTGTGTTCCCAACTCCTCTTGAAGACGCTTCATCTGCAGGCTGATGGCCGATGGCGTGCGTCCAAGACGGTCTGCCGCCTGCGCGAAACCACCGACATCGTGCGTTGTGACCAGAGTCCGCAAGGTGTCGAGATCGAGATTACGGAGAAGCATCTTGCTTGATGTTACACGAACTATAAAGGAGAGCGTTCTGTGCGCGTTCGGAACATCGACCATGTTTGCATTCTCGCCGCAATTACGCGTCGAACTTTATCGAATGGGAAATCGTCCAATCCAGAAGGGCTCGCGGGCAATCCCCGATAAACTCGACTCAGTTGCGGCACTCGCGCAAATCCAGAGATCTTAAAGCCAGCCCTTTTGCGACTGACGTAAATTCAGAGCCGCCGGCAATCTTGTCCTTGCCGAACCGGTCTTCGAAGATGCGGCGAACAGCAGGCACAAAGGATGATCCACCTGTCAAAAAAACCTTGTCGATATCATGCTCCGCAAGACCTACCTGCGTGAACAGTCGGTCCAAACAGCCACTGATCGTCGACAACTCTTCTTCAATCCAGCCTTCAAATTCTTTGCGGGTCACCTTCCGCGCAATCGAGATACCGGTTGCTCGAAAAGCGAATTGAGTGGCTGCGGCTTCCGAAAGCTCGCACTTCGTCCGTTGCACCGCGCGATGCAATTGGAATCCCAGATCTTCCTCGATCAGCGTGATCAGCATTTCAATGCGGGCAGGCTCCAGTGCCTCGACCTTCAAAGACTTGAGCATCTGGATTGTTTCCCGAGTCTTCAGGAAAGAAAGATAGTGCCACCGTTCGAGTTTGCGATAGATCCATGCGGGAATCTGAAGCAGTTTGCCCATGGACCGATACATGGAACTCTCGCCGAGAAGGTCCGCGACGAGATGCCGGACGATCTTGGCGTCGAAGGCATCTCCCGCCAGCCCGATGCCTTCGGTCGCCAGTACTTCCCTTTTGTTGCCATTTTGCCTTTCCGACGGTCCAACGCGAAGCACAGAAAAATCCGTGGTGCCGCCCCCGAAATCGGCAACCAAGATAACCTCATCGCGATCCAGTTGCGATTCATAGAAATAGGCGGCCGCCACAGGTTCATATTCGAATATCACATCGTCGAATCCCGCGGCCGCAAATGCGGACCGAAGGCGTGCGACTGCAAATTGGTCGTCTTCTGCAGATTCGGAGCCTACAAATCGCACTGGCCTGCCTACGACCGCGCGTCGGCCAAAGGTTCCCAGAGAACTCTCAGCACTCTTTCGTAAATGTTGAGCGAGAATGGCAACCAGATTCTCAAATGGGTAGTTGCGGCCCAGAATGTTGGTAGCCGTCAAGGTCCGCTGCGACAAGTAGGACTTAAGGGATTGAATAAACCGGCCCTCGTGATCGGATTTCAGGTAGTGCTCGATGGCCGCGGGGCCGGCAGACACAGCTACTTTGCGAAGAGCGCCTTCCGCTGCCTTTTCAAAATAGAGCACTGAACGAAACGTTTCACCGGCGCCATCAAATTTTGCCAGCGACACCGATCGCGTCGCTCGATCTGCAATCGCAATCGCGCTGTTGGTGGTACCGAAGTCAATTCCGATGGACATCCCTGATTTTGGTCTCCCGCGGTTGCGTCAAAGTAGCTAGGGGTTTTGCCCTTGATATCCCATTTGCGGAAAATTCGGAGCGTCCCGAGAAGTGTTTTAAGGGGCAATTCTCTTTGGTGCTCACAAGAAGAATTACTCATGAAAAGCTTTGCTGCAAACACTACAAAGATAATATCCGATTCAGTGATCTCTGCTTTGACCGCATTCTCCTTAAGCATAGGATGCAGGCGATCAGGCCATCACGCCATCAATCAGTGGGCAGCCGATATCGCAGAATCTCGAACTCATCGTCCACTTCACATGAACTAATCTCGAGCACCTGGTTAAACCATATCGCTATCGCGATCAAGTTCATCAAGAGCGACAGAGAACATCTCTTTTTGCAACTCGAGGTCCATGCCTACAGGCCCGTTGAGGCAGATCAAGCCCGCGTGAATGGCGATATCGGAATACTGGCCTTTGCTCCCTGGAGAGCTAGAGGGACCACGGAAATCGACGCTGTTCTTCGTGACGAATGTCCAGTCACCATCGACGATAGCCGACTTTAACTGCCAATCTTTAAGATCCTCCTTTGCCGATCCAAGTTACATGAGAGGTTTCCGCATAACCTCGTTCCTGGGCCAACTTGCTTAGTTCTGGGCTGAGGCATTCATCGATAAGAAGTTTCACGTCCGAGGGCGCCTGCGGACGCGATTTGCAGCAATAATGACTGAACCTGCGGGCGGCCCTGATGGCCGGCGAGGACGACCACGAGGCGGGTTCGCCTCTGCATAGATCGCTGCGAGTTCAATATCATTGTCACTTAACCCCGGATAGGCTCGCCGAATCCGACTCAACGGCAATCCTGCCGAAACCGACGATGCAACGTCATAAACCGGAATTCGCGTCCCTTTGATGACCGGAGTGCCACTCAAGATCAATGGATCCTCAATGACCAGTTCTCGGGAGGCGAAGAGGCGGGACAGACGTTCACGGGTGCGCTTTAGAAACGGCGCCAGATTAATCGTCAGAAACTCTTCGCGAATATTGAATGTATTTTCAATCCAGTCATCCAAAAGTGACTCTTTGCATGTTGACATCAGACAATTGCGCCATTCCGGCTGCTCGCGAAGCGGCATTGCCGCGGTAATTGCCCGAGTGCGTTCCTCCGCCGTCAGCCGATTTGAAGTCTCAAAATAGAAAGAAATAAAGACACAAGAGTCGATTAACAGTCGTCTTGTTCGATCACGGCCCACGGCATAGAGCGCCTCTGGCAGGATCTTCTCATCTATGACGCGATTGACGTCACGCACCGACACTGACGCGACGACGGCCGTTTCAGTTGGTGTTAATGTCTCAGCTTCGCTCATCATAATAATCTTTCCGACGTATCGGATTATATATCGACTTTAGATGCTTTCGCAAAAGGGCATGGTTTGCCCAAAGAGGGGTCAAGATGGCTTATTGCAGATTGAATCGCAACGAGAAGCCCGTCTCATCAACTCCTGAACTTTAGCTGACTCAGTTTAGTGAGCGGTCTGGCTTGCGGGCACTCCATCCGGAAAGAGCTTCTTCAAGAAGTCCTGGTCGCCAAGAATCGTCTTGAATTGATCGTTCCCGGCAAAATCTTGAAATCGCTTTACGAAGTCCTGGTTCAGGCTCTTTGCTTTGAAAAATTCTTCCAAGGCGACGCCCTTATCTCCCACAAGGTAATCCAGGAATGCGAGCCGCAGGTGGCTGTCGAAGTTCTTTGGTGAGTAGCCCGCTGCTTTTTGGGCCGCCTCTCGGGCTTTCATCAAAGAATGGGATGCGAGAGCCTTGAAGGTTTGATCTCCATAGTTGTACGCGAGGTTCAGATCCAGAAGGCGGCGGAGTTCCGTAAAGGGATCGGGATTGTCGTCTACATTGATGTAGATATAGCGGTCATTGTTGAGATTGCGGCCACCCTGTTTACGCACTACCAGCATGGAAGCGGATTGCCGTCCGCGAGAATCTCCGCCCACGGCATCGCCGGCCTTCAACGCCGCAAACAGTTTTTCGGCGAGTTCCCCCTGTGTTGCTTCGAATGCCTTTCCCATGGCTTCAGGCACTTGTGGGCCTACAAGGATATTTCCCTGCGCCGACCAGGTCTTCCCTTGCCGGTCGCCCGCCCATTTGGGAGCATTCGGGCCTGTGTACGCCGCTACGTTTCCCTTCGCATCCACAATGGCCACCTGGCGTCCGTCTTTGCCCTCAAACGTATCGGTGGCCTGCAGCTTCTCCAATACCTCTTGCGCGGAGAGTCCCTGGCGAAGCAGGTCGATTGCCTGCTGACCATAACCCACGTTGACGTTGGCCTGGGTAGCAACGGCGCCGACTCCAGCCATGGCCCACGGCACTACCGAACCTACGGAAAAATAGCGCGAGGCGACGGCCACGCCGAGGTCTCCGGTTTGGGGATCGATCGCAACAATCGAAAAGGTTGAAACAGGAGGTAGCGGAAGAGGTTGCGCCGCGACCAGAGCAGATACAAAAATCACCAACAAGAATGCAGCCGTTTTTTTCATCACGCCTCCTGTATGCCCTTCAATCCGATTTTCCGAACTAAGTTTGAATTCCCAAAGTATAAGCGAGAGCAACAATGGCGAGGATTCCGACCGAAACCCAGACATAGGGCCAGTCTCGCTCCCGAAAAAACTGAATGCCGGCAACGGCGATCCGCAATGCCGGAGTGGCCAGCAGCACCAGCAATCCGGCCACGGTGATTTTATTCGATGTACGCGTTACCGGCTGCAAGAGGAGGCCGACGATAATCAAACCAAAGGCGGAGTAAGCGCCAAGCTTGAGAGCAATCGCCACAATTTTGTCGGCGGCAGTATCGTCGCGCTTCAAGAGAACCCTCCAGTCGCAATCTTGTAGATCATCTCAATCGCCAGCCACGCTGTAATGCCGATGACGAGCAGAAGAACATAAAATACCCGTATTTTTGGGGCGATTCTAGCTCCAACCAGAGAGCCCGCAAATACTCCGGCCACCAGCGGCGCGGCCAGGGCAATCTGCACATCGCCGCGTCCCCAATAAATGTAGGCGCTGGTCGCGGCGGTAACCCCAATCATGAAATTGCTGGTGGCGGTTGCCACGCGCAGCGGCACCTTCATGAAAAGAAACATGACCGGCACCTTAATGGGTCCGCTGCCGATGCCCAGAAGCCCAGAAAGTCCTCCCGCGAGGAGTGCAGCCCCCATGCCCAGTGGATAATTCTGCGGGGTATAGTCGGGGATTTCCGTCTCCAGTTCCTGTTTTCTCGCGCTCCAGGCTTTCCTCACCATGGAGGCCGCACTGGTGAGCAGAAACACAGCCAGCAGCAAGGCGAGCGTTTTGCGGTCTACCCGGTGGGCCAGCAGAGCCGCTATGGTGGCTCCGGAGGTGGTGGCCAATTCCAGGGTCATGCCCAGCCGAATATCGGTAACATGCCTTTCCACATAGAGGGCGGATGTGGCCGTGGAAGTGGCAATCACCGCCAGAAGGCTTATGCCTACGGCCTGCTGCACCGGCAGTCCGAAATAAATGGCAAGGAGCGGAGTAATAATGACTCCTCCTCCGATTCCCGCCAGCGCGCCGCATCCTCCCGCCACGAATCCAATCGCCGTAAGCAGGAGCGAAATCCCCAGGCTCATTCTCCTCCGCTCTCAATCCCCAAAATTGTGCCGCCTTTCGGTTCCTCTTCCGCACGAAGCACCGTGGCAACTGCTCCCAGGACTACCAGCGTTGCAAGAACCATGGTTGCCGATAATCTGTCGAAGGAGAACAGCCATCCCTCAAAAACCGCGACCACCGGTATGATCAGGCTGCTGCTGGCAAGCTGGTATGGCTCCAGATGGCGCAGCAACCAATAGTATGTGGCAAATCCGGCTGCCGAGCCAAAGATGCCAAGATATGCCAAAGCCAGCACCGATGGAAGCGACCATGTAGTTTGCCGGTGCGATTCCAAGGCCCACGTTGCCCAAAACAACCCAATCGATCCAAAGGCAAATTGCAACGCCGTTGCCATCACCGGATCGATTCCACCGATCCTCTCCTTGGCGAAAATCAACGACCAGGCGCTTGAGAACATTGCGACCAAAACGGCGATGCCGCCGATCACTGCCGATCTTGTCATGTTCGGCGTTGTGTAATAGAGAAGCAGCAACCCTCCGAACGCAATGACCATTGCAAACACGGTTTGCCGAGGCACCGTGCGGCTGGTCATGACTGGAGTGAGCAAAGCGGTGGCCAGCGGCATGGAAGAAAACAAAATCGCGGTCATCGAAGAACTCACGTACTGCTCCGCCCAGAATAGCAACCCATAAGGCAGCGTCATTACGGTGAAACTCAAGATCAGGATCGCATTCCACTGGCGCTCGCCCACGGGCCATTTGGCTTTACGAAACAGAAGCGAACCAAATAGAACGACGGCCGCAATCAGGAAGCGAAGCCCCGCGGCCTTAAACGGCGGTATGTCGCGCACCGTGATGCGAATGGCCAACCACGAACTACCCCAGAGAAGGCACAGGAGAGCATAGGCAAAATAGTGAATTCGGCCAACTGAGGAGGTTGTTTTCGGGCCCAACATGGACGCAACAGTGTACACGCTCGGAAAGAACGCCACGTAAAAACAAAACCGGGACGATCTCATACTTTTTCGATCGTCCCGGATAATGTCTATTCGCAGCTTTTTACTTAGTGCCGGTCGCCGCCACGGTCTCCTCCGCCGCCTCTATCACCACCACGGCCACCGCCGCTGCGGCCGCCGCCGCCACCACTACCGCCACGCCGTGGCCGCCTGCCGCCACTGCCTCCGTGTGGGCGATCTCCGCGCGGTGGACGATCAGGACGCCCTCCCCCGGTTCCGGTACCGCTGCCGACTCTCACGGTTTCGCGGTTGGCATCTTCGCGATTGAAGTTCGGCTCCTCTTCGTCTTTCTCATCGAAGTCGCCGCCACCCTCAAAGGTGATGGTTTCTTCGGAACCACCGGAAGGAATACCGCCGGAAGGTTGAGTTTGCGCCGCGGGCGCACCCTCACTCCCGCCGCCCATTTTTGCGCGCTGCTCCTTAAGGATTGCCTTGCGGGACAGCTTAATGCGATTCCCTTCGATGCCCAAGACTTTGACCAGTACCTGATCCCCTTCTTTGAGCTCGTCCTTTACTTCTTTGACGCGGTGCTCGGCAATTTCACTGATGTGCAGCAATCCGTCGGTGCCGGGGATAATCTCGACGAATGCGCCGAATTCTGCCAACCGAACAACCTTGCCCAAGTACGTTTTGCCGATCTCAGGGACGGCGGTAAGGTCGTTAATCATCTGGATGGCGCGGCTGGCCGATGTTCCGTCATTCGACGCAACATTCACCCGCCCGCTGTCATCCACATCGATCTTGACTCCGGTCTGCTCGATAATGCCGCGGATGGTTTTGCCGCCGGGGCCGATCAGGTCGCGAATCTTATCCACCGGTATCTGCAGGGTGTAGATGCGCGGCGCGAAGGTCGAAATCTCTTCGCGATGCTCGGTGATCGTACCTTCCATCTTATCGAGGATGAACAGGCGGCCACGCCGAGCCTGCTCCAGCGCTTCACGCATAATCTGCGAGGTAATGCCGCTGACCTTGATATCCATTTGCAGGGCGGTAATTCCCTTGCGCGTGCCGGCAACCTTGAAGTCCATATCGCCGTAGTGATCTTCGGCTCCGGCGATATCGGTAAGGATGGCGTAGGAATCGGGTTCCTTCACCAAGCCCATCGCAACGCCCGCCACAGCCCCCGCAAGGGGAACGCCCGCGTCCATCAGGGAGAGAGAGGCTCCGCATACCGAAGCCATCGAAGATGATCCGTTCGATTCAAGGATGTCGGATACCACGCGCATTGCGTAAGGCCAGCTCTCTTCGGAGGGCAGAACAGCGGAAATAGAGCGTTCTGCAAGAGCGCCGTGGCCGATTTCGCGGCGACCAACGCCAGTCATACGGCCAACTTCGCCGACGGAGAACGGCGGGAAGTTGTAGTGCAACAGGAAACGTTTCTTCTTTTCGCCCTCGAAACCCTCCAGACGCTGCATGTCGTCGGGCGTGCCGAGGGTGGTGGTAACCAGCGCCTGCGTCTCGCCGCGGGTAAAGATCGCCGATCCGTGGGTGCGCGGAAGCACTCCCACTTCAATCGAGATGGGGCGAATCTCATCGAAGGCGCGCGCGTCGGGGCGGCGGCGATGGTGGGTTACCTGATCGCGGAAGATGCGCTCACGCAGGATCTCGTAATAACGCGAGAGTTTATGCTTGGCTTCGTCCCTTTCCTCGCCTTCGGGCAGTTCCGCAGCCAGCTTTTTCTTGATTGCATCGACTTTCTCGTAACTTTCAATCTTATGATGCTTCTTGGTATCCAAGGCATCGGTCAGCTCTTCGCCGACCTTCTTCTTTAACTGGTCGTAATACGCCTGATCGAACTCGGGAGAGGCAAAGACGCGCTTCGGTTTGCCAGCCTTGTGCGCCAACTCGGAGATTGCAGCGCAGATCTTCTTGATTTCCCCGTGTCCGAACTCGATGGCTTCCAGGACCGTCTCTTCCGAAACCTCCTTTGCTCCGGACTCGATCATCACGATGCCTTCGGAGGTCCCAACTACCATGATGTTCAGGAGGCTCTCCCGAATTTCCGCATAGGTCGGATTCACCACAAACTGGCCGTTGATCGATCCGACGCGCACGGCCCCAACGGGACCCTGAAACGGAATGTCGGAAACGGTGAGGGCGCAGGAAGCTGCGTTGATGGCGAGGACGTCGGGATCGTTTTCCGTATCCGCCGAAAGCACCAGGGCGATGACCTGGGTTTCATTGTGCATGCCTTCGGGGAACAGGGGCCGTATCGGACGGTCGATCTGCCGGCAGGTGAGAACTTCCCGCTCGCTCGGACGGCCTTCACGCTTGATAAAACCGCCGGGGATGCGTCCGCCGGCATACGTGTATTCCCGGTAGTCCACGGTCAGCGGAAAGAAATCAATTCCCTCTCGGGGTTCGGGAGAGACGCAAGCAGTTCCAAGAACAACGTTATCGCCGAATCGAACGACTGTAGACCCTTGTGCTTGCTTTGCCAAATGTCCGGTTTCAAAATGGAGGGTCTTGCCGCCTGCAAGTTCAACAGTGGCTGTGTGTTTCATCAGTTCCTCATTTCCAGGAGGACCGCAAATTTAAGTTCCAGCGAGAGACTGTAAAGCGCAAGACGGCGAGAGACACACGTCTCACGCCGTCAAAAAATACGGTAAAAGCAACCGATAATGTCCAGATGCGGTTATTTGCGAATGCCTAGCTTCTGGATAACGCTCTTGTAGCGATCCGTATCGTACTCTTTCAGATAGTCCAGCAAACGGCGGCGCTTGCTCACCATCATGAGAAGTCCTCGCCGGGAGGCATGGTCTTTTTTGTGGGTTTTGAAGTGCTCGGTCAATCCCCCGATGCGTTCGCTCAGAACGGCAATCTGAACCTCAGGGCTGCCCGTATCTGATTCGTGCGTTCGGAAACGGTGGATAACGTCGGCTTTTTGCTCTCTCGCTAACACTGAAACTGGTGCACTCCTATCTAAATCTTGTCCTTTTAGTGACTTGAAAAGCGTACCATGGCGGCGCAAGGCTGTAAAGGGCAGCGGCGGCACTAAATCGGTGACAATCTCAATTCCGCCTTGTCG